>WNGC01000321.1_pt1 | contig 32074 bp, 23 predicted proteins | sample 5400051 | NCBI WGS metagenome assembly WNGC01 (sample SAMN13153368, study PRJNA577476) | soil metagenome | isolation source: 20 cm soil or saprolite under grassland replicate 2 | place: USA:California | collected 2016-06-15
TATTGCGTGCGCCAACATCGCCAACCTATTGCTTGCACGAGGCTCGGGCCGCGCGAACGAGTTCGCAGTGAGAAACGCGTTGGGTGCCGACAAGAGTCGCATTATTCGACAACTGTTAACCGAGAGCTTAGTGCTTTCTATCGCCGGTGGAGTTCTGGGAGTTTTGCTGGCTTCTTTGGGATGCAAAGCCTTTGTGGCGCTAGCTCCGCCAGTCCTGGTGAAGTCCGCCCCGGGGTTGGCTGCTGGGGCGACGGACGTGCGGGTTCTCGCTTTCGCGCTGGTCGCAGTGATAACGACCACTTTGTTCTTTGGTTTGGCGCCCGCGCTTCAGAGCGCTCGCCCGAATGTCACAGAAACCCTCAAAGAAGCCGGTCGCAACTCGCTGCAGAGTCCCCGGAGCCGTCGCTTTCGCAGTGCTCTGGTGGTCTCTGAAATTGCACTCGCCATGGTGCTCTTGATTGGGGCTGGACTTATGGTGCGGACGCTCGCGGGGCTGAGCCGCGTAAACCTGGGCTTCAATGCGATGGATGTGCTGACGCTACGCGTCCCACTTTCGGGGGAGCGGTACAAGAAGCCACAAGAGCGAGCGCAATTCTGGGAACGCGTGGTATCCGCGGTTGAGTCACTGCCAGGTGTTGAAGCAGCAAGCGTCTCCCGTGGTCTGCCAATCAACGGGTGGGAGGGACAATTCTTCACCAGCCTGGACGATCCCAATCCTCCGGCTGGGCAAGTGCCTGCGGCCAATTATGTTGTTATCGGCCCGCACTATTTTCAAGCTATGGAAATTCCCTTGCGTCGAGGCCGCAGCTTCAACGATCACGATACGCAGAGTGGCGAAAGAGTCGTGATCGTGAATGAAGAACTAGTTCGATCTTACTGGCCGGGCCAAAATCCATTAGGGAAGCAGTTGCAGATCGGAGGCCAAGGCCCTTGGCGCACAGTCGTAGGAGTCGCTGGCGATGTCCTGAGTCAAGGGCCTGATGGCGGCTTTAACCCAGAGATGTACATCCCGTATCAACAGTTTCCGTGGTTGGTCGAGGGCCCGAAACACTTGGTCGTGCGCACGTCGGCAACCGTGAGGCCAGAGAGTCTAGTGCACCCGGTCACGCAGGAGATCCATCGTGTTGACAAGAACCAGCCCGTGGCGGACATCGCCACGATGGAGGAGATTGCGCTAGAACCAATCAAGCAGCAACGCATGGTGATGGCGCTCCTGACGTCATTCGCTTGTCTGGCACTCGTCCTTTCGGCCTTGGGGATTTACGGCGTGCTTTCATACTCCATTGCCCAGCGGACACGAGAAATCGGTTTGCGCCTGGCGTTAGGTGCCGACCAAGGCAGCGTGCTGCGGCTTGTAGTAGGCACTGGCGCGCGGCTGGCGTTTTTCGGGATTGCCACGGGAACGGGAGTAGCATTGGCTCTGACGCGAATGATGGCGGATTTGCTTTACGGCGTGCGCCCAGCCGACCCAGCGACGTTCGCTGTCGTGACAATCGTCCTCGCGTCAACGTCGATTCTTGCCTGCTACATCCCAGCGCGCCGTGCGACGCGTGTCGATCCCATAGTGGCCTTGCGTTACGAGTAGTCCGCGGTTTTGGACCGGCCTGCGCTGTAATACCGTTATCCCAATACGCTGAAATCCGTGCCGAGCCAGCCAACCGGTACTTTTGGTTTGAAAACCTTTGAGCTCGAAAAGGGTCTGGTTCGGATCCCACCCTGTCCACGGCATTGCATAATGGTCTTAAGGGAGGCAAGGCGGCGTTCGGTCCATCGCCTCCAATCCTGAAGCAGCCCCACTCATTCACTTTGAAGGATTCGCCTCACGTCTCGTTTGCCTTGCAGGATACGAATAATGTGGAGGGCATCCTCGTCTAGAGGGCAATAAATCCGAATGGCTCAAATCCAACGACGGGCCATGAGCGAAGATTTTGAAGGCGCGGGTTGCTAGAAGAATATCGCGGACCCACATGTGGATTTTGACTTAGTGATTGAATGGTGCGGCTGACAGCTTCCCGAAAACGAATGGCGACCCAGGGAGCATCCACGGAGAGGAGGTAATAGGAACTGACGCACGATGTCGTCGCTGGCGGTCTGTCAACACAGAACCTTCACGAACGCGGGCCGGTCTTATGCTCAGCAAGGAGCGCATCCGTTCGCTCGCCGACGAAACTCCAAAACTCGTGTTCCGTGAGTTGTTTTGAGGCAAGCCCTTCAGCGAGCAAGGTGTCGAGTTCTTCCGGTGTACCTGCGAAGCCCGGCACGGTGCGTTGTTTAACGGGGCTGTTGCTCCCTAGGTTCGTCATGTTCAGGTTAGGGGAGAAACTGCCTTCGGGCAAGTCGAATGCGGCTCTGGCCGGACCGAGTGTGCGGTCAGGCCTGGAAACATATAATAATGTTGAAGATAAGACTCAAACGGGCCGTGACAGTGTAGGATTCTAACCAGCTGAACTAGCCCCAACCAGATGCCTGCAAGAGACGAAACACCGTCCCACGAACCTCGGCACGCCCTTGACAAAACGAGGCGGCCCTATCCGTAATCGAAATAGCAGCGCGGATGTACCAATAAATGGGTTCTGTTGCGCAAGAAAGCCACAGGTGAAAAAGGGTGAGCTTGGTTCGAAAGCCCGGAGACCCACTGACGTAGCATAGGTCTGTCTGGTCGGGCCTCCGCCTCGTAAGCAGGTGTGCGGCTTGTTTTCATCAGCCGTGTTTGATGAACGTGCCGTCATTCAGCTCGGCCATTGCTTGGCGTAGCTGCGCTTGCGTGTTCATTACGATGGGGCCGTACCAGGCCACTGGCTCTTCGATGGGCTTGCCGGAGACGAGAAGGAAGCGGATGCCCCTTGAGCCGCTTGCGCTGATCAGGCAGAACTGAAATGTCGAGGTAATTCGGCTCGGCAGCCACGCCCTCGACGGGGCCTTTTTTGCCCCAGAACTCGCCACAGATGACACGCACGCGCGTGCCGTCGTCGTCGGCGACCTCGGGTATGGCGCTCGACGGAATGTCCTGGTAACGCGGGGCGGTCATCTTCAGCGCGGAAGGGAGGTTGGCCCAGAGTTGGAATCCGTGCATACGCCCCTTAGTATCACCCTTGGGCATCTCCTGGTGCAGGATGCCACTACCGGCGGTCATCCACTGCACGTCACCGGCAGTCATCTTGCCCTTGTTGCCCAGGCTATCGCCGTGCTCGACGGAGCCAGCGAGGACGTAGGTGATGGTCTCAATGCCACGGTGCGGATGCCACGGAAATCCGGCGAGGTAGTCTCTTGGATTGTCGTTGCGAAAATCGTCTAGCAGGAGAAATGGATCAAACTCCTTCGTTTTGCCGAAGCCAAAAGCGCGCTGCAACTTGACGCCAGCACCCTCGATGGTGGGCTGCGTTTGAATAATCTGTTTGACAGGTCGGAGTGACATAAATCTCCTTTCTAGCTGTTCCACACCTTAGATGTATGACGGCCGCGAACGATTCAGTCCTTCACGAACTGGACGTCGGGGGTGATGGTCACCTCGTCACCGACGAGAACACTGCCAGCCTCGAGCGCTCCGCTCCAGGCCAGGCCGAAGTCTTTGCGGTTGATCTTTGTAGTCGCCGAGAGCCCCAGGCGGGTACTGCCCCAGGGATCCCTGGCGGGTGGGGTTGGTCCCTCTACGGTGAATATCGCGTTGCGAGCGACGCCCCGAATGGTCAGGTCGCCCGCGACCGTCAGTTCTCCGCTCCCGGTAGGGTCGATGCGCGTCGACTGTAACGACAGCGTCGGAAACTTATCCACGTGAAAGAAGCCCTCGCTCTTAGGATGTGTATCGCGCTGGGCATCGCGCGTGTTGATGGAGGCCATCTCGATGGAAGCCTCGACGCTAGAGTTGGTGCGATCGGTTTCGTCCAGAGTCAGCACTCCCGTAACTGTTCCGAAGTGCCCCTCCACATTGCAGATCATCATGTGCTTGACCTTGAATTCGGCCACGGAATGCGTCGGATCGAGGTTCCAGGTGGTCGTGGCGGTTTGCAGCACAGCCAGTGCGCTCATAGTTGCCATCCTTATTTCACCTAGTTAGATGCGTTATAACGATAATCGTTTCAACATGTATTGCGACGTAAGGACAGAGGCGGCCCAAACGCTGGATGCAAGTAATTATAAGGGATTCTAAGTCTCATAGATACAGCCGGATACAGAAATTGACAATTGGGAGCTAATCCTTGGCGCCGAAGCGATATCAGGACATGACCGACAAGAAGTGGAGTCTCACAGACTGCGCCAGTTTCTTAATCATGGAAGAGAGGAGCGGCTTGCGGCTGCCTCACTCACGCCGGCATTTCGCCTAAGCAGGATTCCAGACGGCTGCTGCGCTAATCGACCGCAGAGCTATCCCTCTCCCAACCTCCAAAATGCCTTTTAAATGAATAACATGTGGAGAGTCTTTAACATTGGCTACGCGAACTAAATTTATGGTCTTGAGTGATTTGGCGAGCAAAAGCCGCGGATGGAAGTATTGGAAGTCTTCTTGACGATTGGTGACGGCGGCAGCGTTCTAACCAACTGAACTACGTCTCCAGCCGTGACAGCAACGTCCTGAATCTCGGCGAACAGTGCCGACGGAGTCGGAAGGTGTGGGCGGATTTGTTGAGGCGATAGCGAAGCAGCAGAATAAGTCGAAAAAAGAGATGAAGAATGATTTCTTTGAGCATTCCAGAAGCGCCTTGCCACGGTGGATGAGTTGCGGCGATGGTGACCTACGTGGCTGGAGAGCTTTCGTCGGCGACAACGGGGCAGCGCTGCGAGTAGATGGTGGCGTCTTGAGGGCGATTCTCTAAAGCTGGCTGTCCGCGGGCTCCACGGCGCTCGAAGCCCTTCGTCATGCTCAACTGCGCGGCACCTCCGTCCTAATCACTGCCTTTGCGCAGCTTGGATCTTTACTGACAAGTCCGCCGGCGGACCCACGTTCGGTGGCAATGTGCCGGTCAGTGACTCGAGGAATTCCTTGAGATCAGCCCGCTCATCGAAGGTCAGAAAATCGAGAGCGTGGATCTCCTTATCGAGATGCGGATTGGATGTGCCACCGCCGACGTAATGGTCCACGACGTCTTTGAGGGTGGCTTGGCTGCCGTCGTGCATGTACGGCCTCGGCGTTTTGAACGCGCCTAAGTCCGATGCATTTTTCGTCTGCGTGTACCTGCCGGCGTCCGCAAGATTTCCGCGAGTATCGGCACCGACACCGATGTTGTGGAATTTGTTGTCGGTGAAAAGCGCATACTTCTTTCCGATCACGTGGCACACGCTGCAGTTGCCCTTCTTCCGATTGAGGAATAATTTCAGGCCGCGCTGTGCCGACGGCGAAAGTGCGTTCTTGTCACCTCCGTAATAGAAGAGGTCAAACGGGGAATTCCCGATCACTACCGTCCGTTCGAAAGACGCGATAGACTTAGTCACAAGATCGATCGTGATTTGCTCTGTGCCCCAGGCCTCTGCAAACAGCTTGCGGTACGTTGGATCGGATTGCACATGCTTCACAACTCCCTCCAGCGTGTGCCCCATCTCTACCGGATTCGTCATCGGTCCTTCTGCCTGCTTCTCTAGGCTGGGCGAGCGCCCATCCCAGAATTGCAACGCGTTGTACGCCACATTGACTACCGTTGGGGCCTTGCGGGTACCGCGCTGACCACGCACGCCATTGGACAGAGCTTTGCCATCACGGAAGCCAAGGTTCGGTGCGTGGCACGTTGCACAGGAGACCGTTCCATCAACGGAGAGCCCCGCGTCGTAGTACAGTCGTCGCCCAAGAGCGATCGTTTCTTCGGTGGGCGGATTGTGCAGGGGAATTGGGACCGGAGGCAGGCCAAGCGGCGCCTTGATTTTGACGAGCCTTCCGATCGGTATTACGCCCCTGCGGCTCGCGTGAACCTCAGGACCACACGCTGCATGAATGGAGGGGCTGTGCACCGCTGTGGCGAAAACGATCGCCGCCGCAGCCACCACAGGGGAGCAACAAAAGAGACTCACTTTCACCGTTATTCTCCGAGCTGCCGGGCAGCAAGGTCGCTGACAGAGAGAATCGCCGACCGGGCCGCCACTCGCAATGGTACAGAGGGGGCACCGGACTAGTAAGAAAGTACTTTTGTTTGAGACATATAGAAAGCCCTTACTCTTCTGGATCGATCTCGACCAAACACAGAAACGAGACCCAGCCCGTTGACTTCGTCCCTAAAGCGACGCCGTATTAATGCTTCGCCGCATCGGTAAGCGGAGGTAGCATATGTTCAGCCAGAATTGTTGCATGCGGCTGATGCTTCTCGCTCACCCCACAATCGCAGGAGAATGCCATGCGAATTTGCCGGTATGTTTTTGTTTTGATGGCGGTCCTAGCACCCTTTTGCCGTGGGGCATTGGCCAGGCAGGGACCACAACAGCGCCACGGCCAGATCATTCCGTGTTCTTCGGATGACGGGGAGAAGCACTACTGCACGGCGGACACGAGGTATGGAGCGCGACTGGTGCGGCAACGCAGCCAGGCCCCGTGCCAGGAGGGCGGGTCGTGGGGCTACGACGAGGAAGGAATCTGGGTGGATAAGGGATGCGGCGGCGAGTTTACTCTGGGGCGCGGCGATGACGGCGGTGATGCCCGCGCTGTGGATGGTGGAAGGACGATAACGTGTGCTTCGGACGATAGGCGACGAAAAGTTTGCCCGGCGGATACCAGCAATGGAGTGCAGCTCGTGAGACAACGGAGCGGAGCGAAGTGCAAGGAAGGCTCCTCGTGGGGACACGATACTCGAGGGATATGGGTAGATAAAGGATGTGAGGCGGATTTTGTAGTGGGCGTACCGGGTCATCCTGCCGGCTTCGTGAAAGCCGGAGACAAGAGCCAGACGATAAGCTGCGCTTCGTTCGACGGAAGAAAGAATTATTGTGACGTGGATACGCAGGCGGCCAACGTGCAACTGACGAGACAGATCGGCACGGCGCCATGTATGGAAGGTTCGACATGGGGGCACGATCGCCGGGGTGTCTGGGTGGATCGAGGTTGCAACGGTGAGTTCCAGGTGCAAGCGGGAAGCGAGGTAGGCGCGGGGGATTCCTCGGGCAAGAGTTGCGAAAAGACGGTGGGCAAGCCGGTGGCGAATGAGTTGGTGAGGCAGTGCGTGCAAGTATCGCCGGCAACGCATACGCCGTGCAACGTCCAAAATTCATGCAAGCTGATCGAGGACGAAATTCAGCGGGGATGCGGGTTGTTGGGCGTGAATGCACCGGCATTTTGTGGCGAGAACAAATGAGAGGTCGGCCAGCCCGCCGCTCAAGTGGGACTTGAAGCTCTTAGCCGGCGAGAGGTTTGAGCGCTAGGGGCTGGCTAAAGTACGACGAGAGTGAAGCGGCATAAAAGTCGAAGCTACAGCGCGCGATAGGGTGACGATATATTCAGGGCTGCCGGGAATGCAAACGATCTTGCGGGCGCGCCATCAACGGGCGCATAGCAATGAGTGCTGGTTCAGGGCTGTCACCAGGGCGAGTTTTTGACCATACCAGAAGATCCGCTGCGGAGCCAGCCGGTTATTGGCGCTCCATACCGCGCGCAAACCCTTTCCCTCGCCGGACTTTCCAATAAGCGAGAGAAATCAGCAGAAGAATAGGCGCGAAAGCTGGAACCGAGTACTGCAAGCCCTGGACATAAAACGTGCTCACAGCGATCCCCAGCAAAGCGGCGATGCCCAGGCATGTCGAATATGGAAAGAATCGCAAACGCATGGGAAGCCGGGCGATTCGTTCGGGAGCAAGCGCGCGCCGAAACGCGAGGTGCGTCAGTAAAATGATGATCCAAACAAAAAACATCCCCGCGACGGCGACGCCGTAGAGCATGAGGAATGCTTTCGCCGGCGCATAAATTGCAAGCAATATCGCTGCCACCATACCCCCCGTCGAAACAGCCAGGGCGTGCCGAGGAACGCCATTTTCGCTGAGGCGCCCGAGCCATTCCGGGGCGTATCGTCCCCTCGACAGGGAAAACAGCATGCGCGTGCTGAGGTACAGGTCGGTGTTGGAACTTGAGAGGGCCGCCGTGATCACCACCAGATTCATAATGCTTGCACCATAGGGAATGCCCACGGCGGTAAAGGCGCTCACGAACGGACTCCCAGTGATACCGGCGCCCGTGCCCGAGTGATTCCAAGGGGTCATCGCCAGCATGACGGTAATGGCGAGAACGTAAAAGAGGATGAGCCGAAACACAATCGTACGCATGGCGCGGGGAATGGATTCCTCCGGACGCTCAGCTTCGCCCGCGCTGACGGCGATTATTTCCACGCCCATGTAGCTTGTAAGCGCGAGAGTAAGGGCCAGCCACACACCCCTCCAACCATACGGAAGAAAGCCGCCATGCGCGGTGAGGTTCGACAAACCAATGGCTAACCTTGGTCCCAGACCAAGTATTAATCCCAAGCCGACGACAATAAAAACGAGGATCGTCAGAACTTTGATAAACGCAAACCAGTACTCGAACTCGCCGAAGCGGGCTACCTGCAGCGCATTCAGCGCGACCAGCCCGATCGAAACCCCCACCACCCAGATCCACTGGGGAATCGAGGGAAACCAAAAAGCGAAATAGATAGCCACGGCCGTCACTTCCGCGCCAATCGCAATGATTTGAACCAGTCCATACGTAGCGCGAACCGTGAATCCTGCCCATGGGCTGAGATACGTCTGAGCATAGACGCCAAAGGAGCCCGCAACGGGATGCACAACCGCCATTTCCACCAGCGCGTAAGCGATGATGAGGGCTATGACCGCACCGAGCAGGTAGGACACGATCACACCCGGCCCCGCCAGGCGAATCGTCACGCTGCTCCCCAAAAAGAGCCCGACACCAATCGCCCCGCCAATAGCCAGCATGCTGAGCTGCCGCTGGGTTAACCTCCGCCTCAGTTCCCCGGTTTCCGCCGCGTTGCCCAACAAATCTCTTGCGCCAGGCCCGAGGCTCTTGAGGGGCTCGTGAAACTTACCCATGCTTGCTCAAATCGAAAAGAACGTTCGCAAAGCGATGTATTTCTTTCACGGTGTTGTAGTGAACCGCAGATATTCGAACCACGCCGCTGTCCTGGCTCAGCCCGAACCGCTTCATCAGGCGCGGTGTGTACATGTGGCCATCGCGTATCCCAATGCCCGCGTCCGCCATGGACTCTGTGACTCTCGCCGGAGAGATGGTCTTAAGATTGAAGCACAATGTTGGCACGCGCTCGTGCACCAGATGATCTTCTCGCACGCCGTAAATAGTGGCACCGCATTCACCCAAAATACGCAGCAGTTCGAGTGACAATGATTCTTCATACGATCGTATGCCCGTCATCGCGCGCACGAGATTGGCGCGCTTGGAGGTTGCTTGACTGTCTCCTTCGCTAGTTACCAGAGTCTTTCCCAGATTCTCCAGATAGGACACAGCGGCATCCATCCCCGCCACATTTTCATAAATAAATGTCCCAGCTTCGATTTTTCCGGGCGGCTCGTCGGGAATAAAATCCTCGCGGAAAGTTGGCAGCTTCTCAAGAAGTTTGCGGCGCCCCCAGAGAAATCCCATGTGCGGAGCAAAAATCTTATACCCGGAACATACCAGGTAATCACAATCGAAAGCTTGCACATCAATCACCGCGTGTGGCCCATAGTGCACACAATCGAGAAAAATCTCGGCGCCAGCTCCGTGCGCGAGCTTGGCCGCCATCGCAACGTTTACGATCGAGCCGAGCGCATTTGAGGCGACCGTACACGCCACCAAGCGTGTTCTCGAAGACAATAGGGGTTTCAAGTCCTCGGGATGTAAATTGCCGTCGTCCCGCATCTTCCACCACTGAAAGGTTGCTCCTTCTCTTTGCAACGCCAGCCACGTGGCGACGTTGGCTTCGTGATCCATGTCTGTGACAATGATTTCGTTCCGCTCCCGCAGTGTTTGCCCAATCGCCAGGCTCACTATTCGGATGAAGGAAGTAGCATTCATGCCAAATGCGATTTCGCTCGGATCGCCGGCATTGAGAAAGACGCCCACGCTTTCGCGGGCCCGCGCGATGGTCGCGTCTACTTGCTGGCTGTGCCGATACCGGCCACCGCGCTGCACGTTGCGCTCCACCAAGTGCTCGTTGATGGCGTCAAGCACGATCTGCGGCACCTGCGCGCCTGCGGCATTGTCGAAGAATATGAACGAGGGCTCCCGATGAAGAGCCGGAAACAACGCGCGGATTGAGTCAATTGGGAACCTGGAGCGCCGATCCACAACGGGAGTAGGGTTAGCGATACCACTCATTTGATTTCCTTGTGGCTCATTTTCGATTCGGGACTCTGACGTCTGCATGGCGAAGCCGAAGCAGGCGAACCCTATAATGCGTACCTGCGGGTGTCAAGTGACATGGTATCGCATTGTGACATGGTATCGCATGCTATCGGCTGCCGCTTGCATCTCTGTCGGATCATCCCTATCCTTTTGGTCGTTCTTCGACCTCGTCGGCAGCAAGGAATTGTGGCCGGCGGACTGCTGGACATTTACAACGTTTGCACTTCAAAGTTGCCGGGGCAATCGGGGTCCTGACTGCCGCCCCCGTACTTATGAGCAAAGCAACTGAAGAAATCTACGTCTCCCTCAAACGTCACCTGAAGGGGACTTTACTGCGGCCTGACGACGCCGAGTACCCTGAGGCCAGTCGAATTTGGAACGGTTTGGTTGCTCGTCGCCCGGGTCTGATCGCTCGATGTCGAGATTCAAGTGATGTGCAGGCCGTAGTGCATGCCGCCGGGTCCGCGGGTGTGATCACCGCAGTCCGTTGTGGAGGCCATAGTCTTGCCGGCTTTGGCACTTGCGATGATGGGCTGGTAATTGACCTCTCGCCAATGCGCAAGGTCCAAGTCTTCCCGGAAGCCCGCTACGCACGATTCGAGGGTGGATGCCTACTCGGTTCCATCGACCTCGTAACGCAAGCAGTGGGACTCGCATTTCCTTCAGGTGTGGTCTCCCACACAGGTGCTGGTGGCCTGGTGCTCGGAGGCGGGACCGGATGGCTCAATCGTTTGTACGGCTTATCCTGTGATAATGTGCGGGGCTTTACAGTGGTTGTTGCGGATGGATCGGTAGTCCGCGTCAGTGCCAGCGAGAACGCGGACCTGTTTTGGGCTTTACGAGGAGGAGGAGGCAACTTTGGCGTAGTGACCGAGTTCGAGGTGACCCTCCATCCGGTAAGTTCGGTTCTGTTCGGCAGAGGGATATGTCTTGGTGATGAAGTGAGAGGTCTTCTTCGGGATTGGCGCGACTTCATGCCGGAAGCACCGGATAACTTGAGATGGGGCTTCTCATTGAGGATCGCTTCCCACGAGAAAGACATTCCCACGGAGGCCCGCGGGCGCCCAATCGCAAGTGCGTCAGCGCTTTGGGTTGGCGACCTCGAGGAGGGCCGTCGGTATGTAGATCGCGCATTCGCGGTTGGCAGTCAGAAGGCGATCACCAAGGAAGTAGTTTCATTCAGCGCGTTGCAGACGATGGCGGATTCCGACTTCCCACATGACCGCCGCTACTACACCAAGTCCGGATATTTCAAGTCCTTGAACGACGAAAGCATCGACACCATGATTGAGGCGCTCGCTACGAACCCTTCCCCTACGAATGAAATTGAGCTGGCATATCTCGGCGGCGCCGCGGCGCGCGTGGCGGCCGGCGAAACTGCCTTCGGTGATCGTAGCTCGCCCTTTGTTCTTAATCTGCTTGGAAACTGGTCAGGCCCGTCGCACGATGCTGCAAATATTTCGTGGATTCGCACCTTGTTTGTGCAATTGCGGCCCACTATGGTTCCGGGAGTTTACGTCAATTTCATGAGTGGCGATGAAGGCGATCGCGTTCCCGAGGCCTATCGGGGTCGATGGGAGCGCCTCAGAGCGATCAAAACAGCCTACGATCCAGACAACTTTTTCCATCTGAACCAAAATATCCCGCCGCTGACGTCGGCAGCAAGTGGCATTCCTCGGCCGAACTAAAAGTACCGAGGTATGCCATGAATCCACCGGATTCACTGTCTTATTAACAGCTACCCTCTCAGAGTGGCGATGTAGAAGCACTGGGAAAACCGAGCGCTCGGGTTGAGCTTCCAATGTCAGGCAGCAGGCTTGCGCGCGAACCCCAGCGCGAACGTGCCGAGGGCGGCAACGATGAGCGCGGATCCCAGGATTGCGACGGCGCGCGGCCCATTCCCCCGGTTTAGAGTCTCGAGCAGCACACCCAGCGGAAAAAGAAAAGAGCCGAGCAAGGCGGTCACAGAGAGAAGCATTTTGATTCGCTCGGAGAACGCCAAGCGATCGAGGCCAATCCCCGCGACAACCAAAACCATTGCCAGACCGATCCAGTGGCCGTGGACATCCACTTGCCGGTCGTAAACGTATTTGGCTTGCTGGTATTGCCGAAGGGACACTTCGGCGAGCGCCATATTCCTATCCGCAGCTCGGCTGAACCCTAGTGCGAGCGATGATCCGATGTCTTCGAGTGCCTGGTGCTCGGCAAAAACCGCGTACCACAACCCGTAGCTCATGCCCCACAAGGCCAGAACAATCCCACCCGCAAGGAGTAACCGGCGCGCTCCGCTCATGTTTCGCCTCCTGCATCGAGTTTGCCGGTGTAACGCAGAATGCCAATCCACATTGCCAGCATCGCGACGATGACGAGCAAGCCCCCGATGTCCGCTAATCCGCCAGCGACCAAGCCATAGTTCGGCTCGAACAGCACGCAAACGGGCAGAAGCACGGATCCGAGCAAAAACACCAGGGCCCAACGCCGCTTCCAGGCCGCGCGCAAATTTACATAGGGTTGAAAATAGGCCAGTAGCATGGCCAGCACGCCGAACTCGATTATGTGGGCGTGTGCCGCGATATTCACCGCCTTGTCACCTTGGAGTCGGCCATACTCCGCAAGTGCGCTCTCAACGGCTGTGGTCTTCTCGGTTGCAGCGCCAACGCTGATTTGCGAAAGAATCGCATAGTCGAGCGCTTCGTGGCGATAGAGGTCGACAGCGGCGTAATACGTGCCGTGAAGGAACCCAAGCAGTACAAGGAATGAGCCTCCGGCAAGCAGCGACCGACCGGGGGCATTTGATCCGGCAAGCAGTTCGTCCTCGACGGGAGCCCGTTCCGCAGAGAGAAAGCGCTTCACCAGCCCATAGAGAAAACCAACCAAGGCAACGATTACCAACAAGCCGCCGACATCGGCAAAGATGCTTGCCCATCCAATGGCCTGAAGCGGGCTGTAAGCCAAACCCACGTAGTGGATGAGGAAAACGCATAGCGGCAGCAATCCGGCGCCGCAAAGAAGCAACCAGGCCAACCCCTTTTTTGTATTTGCTGAAAGTGTCATCCCAGGAACGAGGAGCGCGAGCATTAGCGCCACATAGCCGAAAGCGATGATGTGGACATGAGTGTCAACTTTGGTGCCGCGATTTTCGAGAAAACTGCCAACATTTTGAAAATTCTTGACCACGGCAGCGCTATCACCGGCGAGTACTGCATGCGAGGCTGCAGCAAGGCTCGCACCGACTCGTGCGGCGTTCTGGTGCAAAACAAAAACCGCAAAGATGTCGCCGAAAATCATTCCGACAAGGATCAGGCCCATGCCGCCCAAGAGTAGGAGACGCCGCGCGCTAAGCGGTGCGAACGTTTGGCTCTGCACGAACACTGTGTCTGATTCGAGCGGCATTGCGGCTTCGGACGAGCTTATCGATTCCATTGCACCCGTTACGTTAGAAGGATTCCGGTTGTGTTCATGCGCCCACTTGAGAAACAGCAGCGTCTCCGCGGAATGCCGGCATCACGCGCTCGGCAAAGAGCTGCTGCGTCTTGATGGATTTCCAGTGTTCGAGGCCACCAAAATTGGAGACAATGGCCAATTCTTCGATGCCACTTTTGGCTTGCAGGTTTCGAATCTGACGAATCACTTTTTCCGGAGTGCCGATGAAACCAATCTCCTGGTCCACTAACTCTTCGTAGGTCAGCTTGGTCAGCGATTCTAGCGCGCCGCTGGCGTAGAAACCATAGCCCTTGGCACGAAGTTCCGCCTTCATCACTTCGCCCTGCAAAGATTCTACCGGCGAGGCATTAAAGGCCAGGAAATTGTGCAGCGCGCCTTCCACCTCTTTTCGAATTTGTTTTTCGTCTTCGTCCAAATAAACAGGACGGATATAAACGATGTTGGGCTGGTGTCCGTGGTCGGCGCAGGCTTTTTTATAGATCTCGAGAGGCTTTTCCAACACGCCCCAGGGAAGCAAGGGCGGTACCAAGATTCCCCATCCCCGCTCTCCGGCCATCTGATAAGTGATATCGCTCGTGCCGCCCGTGAAAAGCGGCGGATGCGGTTTCTGCATCGGCTTGGGCACGACGGTAAGGTCCTGCACTTTGTAAAACCGGCCCGCATAGGACATTTTGTCAGTCGTCCAGGCTCTAATCAGAATTTCGACGGCTTCGTCGTAGCGCGGGCGGCTTTCTTCGAGCGGGACATTCGAAGGGCCGAAGAGCCACGCATGGCCGCGCCCCAACCCGCATTCGAGCCTCCCGCGTGTGAGGATATCGGCTTCCGCGACTTGACCTGCCAGCCGCATGGGGTTCTCGAGGGGAAGAGTGATCAGGGCGACGCGAAAGCGAATACGCTCGGTGCGCTGGGCCGCGGCGCAGAAGAGCGCCAGGGGATTGGCTGAGATGGAAAATTTCTGAAAGAAATGATGGTCAATGACGGAGTAGACATCGAAACCGACCTGATCGGCGTGCTCGATCTGGTGAAGGATTTCCCAAGTCATATCGCTATGCGATTTTCCCGGCGCGGTCTGCATCTCCGCGTAGATGCCGAATCTCATTGCCCCCTCCGGATCGACTGCGGCTCTCGACGAGGTGAGTAGTTGTCCCGCTCTGTCGGCGCGGCTCCCGAAATCCAACTCCGGGGACATTTAGAAGTTGAATCTTAAAGCCAGCTGAATCTGCCGCGGATTGAAAACTGCTCGGGGAGACCCATAAAGCGGATTCGGCGAGCCCTCTCGGAAAGTGGACGGGCTCGCCGGGCAGCCGAAGGCAGTCGGATCAGGCGGACAAAAATCGGCCGCGCCATAAACGGTGTTAAAGAAGCGAATGTTGGTCGTGTTGAAGAGATTGAAGGCCTCCGCGAGGACCTCCAGGCTGTGTCGCTCCTTGAACGGAAAGGTTCGTCCCAGGCGAAAATCAGCGGAGCGGAAATTATCGCCAACGAAGGTGTTGCGGGGCTCGATGCCGACACGGTCGTTATTGCCGAAGATGTCTCCGTTCGCGTCAAAGCCGGCAAACTTCGTGAAACGCATGGGGGACTGGATTGTGGCAATCATGCCAGCCTCGAAGTTGCGAGCGAAGGCATTCCACTCCTTAGGCGTTGTCACGGTGCCATTAAACACGAGACGGTTCTGAACATCATCCGAAGAAAGAGCGCGCTCCGCGCGGAAGTTCTGGCTGTCTTGCGGGATCAATACGAAGCTGGGATTCGGCCCATCGTCAATTGATTTCGACCAGGTGTAGCTGACGCCGTACGAGAAATGATGAGACAGGCGCTTGGTCAAATTGATCAGCAGGCCGTCATACTGGGAATCCCAGCGAGAAGTTGCCTCGAAGTAAATTGCAATCGGAAAAGTGCGCACGCCGGGAGTAAAAGGGCATTTCTGAAAGGAAGAGCAATAGACGTTTTTTTGTCCACTGCGGCCTTGCGAGTCAAAAACGGTCACCTGGGCGGTTGGGTCAGGCTGATTCACGTTAAAGAAGCTACCGAGATGGACGCCGCGGATGTGGAGACCGCTGATGCTTACCGCTGTATCGGGGAGCGGATCGAATTCGATTGCAGCGCTGGCTTGAATGCCATAAGGGTTCTGATGGTTTTGATCGAAGCGAACCACTACGGACGGTCCAAAAAATGCACAGTTAGTGATCGGAGTACAACCCGGGAACGGATTCGTAAATGGATCCGTTGTATTGTCAGGATACGCCCCGTCTTTGACCAATCCGTCGAGCCCAAGAGCGGTGATCGCCGGAGAGCTGGCGAAGGCAAAGAGTTCCGTCTTGGCGTCGAGATTGTTCTCGAACGGGCGGCCGGGATATTTGCCGATGGTTCCACCGCAAGACGGAAGTTGGCAGGCGAGGAGCGGCGCGGGAATAATTCCGTGGAACAAGCCAAAGCCAGCGCGAATGACAAAGTTGCGCTTGGTCCCAAGATTATAAGCAACACCCAACCTGGGGTCGAAGTTCTTCCACTGAGTATTGAGGACGCCGCTGGGCCAGGTCTCCCACTCCCAGCGAATCCCGCCGTTCAATGTCAAACGGCTTGTCGCGCGCCATTTGTCTTGAATGAAGAGGCCATTATAGGTGTGGTTGAGAGTGCCTTCCGCCTGATCGCGGATGGTGGGAGAAATCCGCGTTCCGCTGTAAACAGACGTATTCAGGCTATGCTCGTTGAAATTGGGCGCCTGAAAGCGCTCAAAAAAGATCACGTTGGGATACTGGCAGCCAGCTGGACCAGCGCCTCCGGGGTCCCCTGCGGGCGAGACGCATTGGGTTCCGTTGGCGCCATCATTCCCCAGAAAAGCGCCGAGATTGGGGAAGTCGGCTTCAAAGGGATAGAACAGTGGAAACGATTCCGTGGTGCGAACGTAATTGGTATTTCCCCCGAAGCTGAAGGTATGGCGGTCATGGGAGATTGAAAAATTGTCGACCAATTCAAAGCGAGACTCGCGGTAGAAATCCGGATTACCGCGGTTCACCCCCGTAGTAAAGGTATTTGAGAGTTCGAGGTGCGGCTGGGTGGAGACGGTAGGGAAGTCAAAAGACCGCCGAGCAAACTGCATGCGCAGCTCGTTAACCGTCGACGGTTTGAGTACGGAAGCAAGCGTGCCAGCGACGGATTGATCGCGATAGAAGTTGTCCTTGAAAGCGGAGGGCAAGTCGAAGCCGTCGTTCAGCGGCGACTGGTCGAGCAACCTTCCATCGCTAATGAAATAGCGGACGAACATTGTTTCCTTCTGGTTGAAGCTGCGGTCCAACCTCAGGAAGCCGTTGTCATTGTCGTTCGTGCGCAGAACACTACCCAAGGCCGGTTCCTGCGCCAGGCCATAGACGCCTTTCACCTCATTAATGAATTTGATGTTTTGGAGCACAGCGGAATTGTAGAAAGGCGATTCACCGCGGCGCTGGAGTTCAAGGTTGGCGAAAATAAAAGTCTGGTCTTTTTGAATCGGACCCCCAATTGCCACGCCGAATTGATTCTGCCGCAAATCGTGCGCACCGGTAGCCTGCAGGAGATTGATAGCATCCAGTTTGTTGTTGCGAAAATACTCGTAAGCGACTCCGTGCCATTCATTGGTGCCGCCGCGTGTGATGATGTTCACGATGCCAGCGCTCGCGCGCCCAAACTCTACAGAATAATCGGTGTTGATGACGCGGAATTCCAGGACCGATTCCTGTGGAGGTGTGCCGCGCTGGATGCCCGAGGCTGTCGAGATGTCGTCGGCGCCGTCAACAGCGATGAAATTGTAATGGATGTTCTGGCCCGCAAAAGAGAGCTTGGTTACCGGCTCGACAATCACGTCCGTGTTTCCGGCCGTGGTATCCCCGATGGTAACGGCGGGGGAGAGCAACGCAAAGTCGATAAATTCGCGCCCGTTCACCGGCAGATTGACAATCTGGTTTTCCGTGATCACCGTGCTGACCTGGGTGCGGGTCGGCTCAGCAAGTTCTGCAGTTGCTTCGACTTCCACTTTCTGAACCATTTCCCCCGGCGAGAGGGTAAATCCGAGCTCCGCGGCTTGCCCAACCTGGAGCGTGATGTTTTTAGTCTGTTTTCCAAATCCCGAAAATTCAACCACGACCTTATATTCTCCAGCCGGGAGTGCGCGTATGGCGTATTCGCCGTTATCGGAACTCTGTGCGGAGCGCGAGAACCCCGTGGCCAGATTGGAAGCCGTCACGGTGGCTTTGGCAACACTTCCGCCGGAAGCATCGGTTATCTTTCCAGAGAGCGTGGCACTGACGGCCTGGCTGCGGACAGACTCCGGCAAAATGAGGAGGAAAGCAGCGCATAAAATGATCGGAACAATCTGAAGCGGAAAACTCCACTTGCTGCGAATCACGGAACACCCCCGTAAGCCATCTCAAAACGAGCAGTCCCAACATCGGTCGAAATAATGTCTTTCAACGGCACTTTGATCATGGCAGCCTTGGCTCGCTTGGAATGACTGAGCAGCCTTTTCTACCCCGCAGGGATAGGCAAGGCGAATTGAGCCGCGACGCATGAAGGGTAGATCGAGTGCACCCGGATGGAAGGTATGCCAAGGAGGAACCCGCCGGCAAAGTCGACGTCGTTTAAGATGCCCTGGCAGCGCGTTGGAGCCGACCCCATCCGAAGCCCCCACCTTGGCAAAAGAACAACGGAAAGAACGATACACTAAGCGTGGGCACAGAGCATGTCAAGCGGAAATAGGAGACCAATTGAATATGGGGCTTGTTGAACACTTGACTCCGATCTGGTTTGGCGGCAAGATGTCGCCCTGCCCGGCACCGGTCGAGATCAAACATGGAACTTGCTGAAATACATCGGGTCTCTGTCGCAGATCAGGTTGCCTCGATTCTCAGGCAGCGGATCCTCGACGGAGAGTTGATCCCCGGAACGGCCCTACAAGAAGTGCCCATGGCCGCATCGCTCGGTGTATCCAGAAATACCGTCCGGGAAGCGACGCGTATTTTATCTCTGGAGGGCCTGCTCAAGCGGAGTGCGCATCGCGGTGTGACTGTCGCGCAGTTGTCTTTGGAAGACGTAGGCGAAATTTATCGGCTCCGCCACCTGTTGGAGATTCCGGCTGTGCGGGCAGCGCGGATGGAAGACTCGGATGTGCTGGCGGAGATGCGAAACGCACTGGAAGGCTACGAGGAAGCGGTTGAGGGCCTGGATTGGGTGAGAGCTGTCCGGTTCGATCTCTACTTTCACACGCTGCTGATTCGCTTTCACCGGAACCGCCGCCTGGAGTCCTTTTACCAGAAGCTTCTGGGTGAATTGCGGATGGGCATGGTTCTTGTCGATCTCAGACACGATAATCCAGGCGGACTCGTTCCAGTTCATCGGAGAATCTTCGAATTGTTGACCGGGGGAAAGACGGAGGAGTGCGCCTCGCTCCTCGCGCAGCATCTGCGAGATTCGGAAACAAGATTGACTGCCGTGATGGATCAGCGAATCGCCAGGACTGCCAAGTAGTTTTGTTCTGGCCGAGGTTGCGCGTCCGGCCGGTTACTGTAAACAAGTTCACCCGAAGGCGAACTCGCTAGTCTTCTTTCGATTTGAATTCGAGGTGGTCATTCGAGGAATTACGCAGGATGTATCCCCGGTCTTTTAGCTATCATCGAGCTAGTTCACTCAAGGACGCAGCCACGCTCCTCTCTCAACTGGGGGAAGGTGCGAAGCTGCTGGCTGGCGGCCAGAGTTTGATTCCATTAATGAAATTGCGTTTTGCCAATCCAGTTCATCTCGTGGATTTAAATTTCATCAGCGGAACATCATACATCCGGGAACAGGATGGCGCTCTTCGATTCGGGCCACTTACGAGGCACGCGGAAATTGAGAGATCAGCCTCAGTTGCGCGGGTTCCCATTCTGCACGATTGCGCGGCGGGAATCGCCGATGTACAGGTGAGAAATCGCGGAACGATCGGCGGATCGCTTGCCGAGGCCGACCCCAGCGGAGATTGGGCCACCGTGTTGCTGACTCTCTCCTGCGAAGTCCGTTGCGCTGTGCAATCAACCGATCGCACCCTAAAGCTGACGGAATTCCTGAAAGATGCCTTTACCACGGCGCTTGCCCCCGACGAACTTGTCTCAGAAGTGATCGTCAAAGTCCCGCCGGAGAACAGCGGGGGCGCCTACATTGCTTTCAAGCGGACGGCGCCTGTCTATCCGACGGCGAGTGCTGCCGTGCAATTGACGGTGGAGGGTGATCGCTGCAAAGACATTGCAATCGCTTTGGGATGCGTCGGCTTGCTCCCGATTCGGGCTCGAGAAGGAGAGGCGGCACTCCGTGGCCAGCAAATCACTCCAAAGCTTATCGAATCTGCCGCAGAAGCCGCGCGCGCTGCCGCCGATCCGCAATCAGATATGCGGGGCTCGGCGGACTATAAGCGGCAACTCGTAGGGGCACTTGTTAAACGCGCGACTGAAGCTGCGCTCCAGCGTGCTCGAGGACAGCGGGTGGAGGTCAGCCACATCTATGCCTGAAGCCGCTCCAGGGGTTTCCATTCAGGTCTGCGTCAACGGAAAGTTACACCCGCGTGAGGTCGAACCTCGGAAGTTGCTGGTTGAATTTATTCGCGAAGATCTTGAACTGACAGGGACGCACATCGGATGCGACACGACCTATTGTGGCGCTTGCACGGTGCTGATGAACGGCGCGGCGGTGAAGTCCTGCACGGTTTTCGCGGTGCAAGCCGACGGTGCGGAAATTACCACCGTCGAAGGTTTGGAGAAAAACGGCGACCTTCATCCCATTCAAAAAGCGTTTGGCGACTGCTACGGTCTCCAATGCGGTTATTGCACACCAGGGCTGATGATTTCTGCGCTGCAACTCCTGAAGGATAATCCGACGCCCAACCAGGAACAGATTCGCAAAGCGATTGCGGGAAATACCTGCCGTTGCACCGGCTATCAGAATATTTTCAAAGCAATCGAAAACGCCGCGGCGAAAATGAGGAGTCCCAGCCATGCCGATTAAATTCGGGGGAGACTTCGAAGTGCCGCGCGCACCAGAAGAAGTGTACGACTTCCTAACGGATCCGAATAAGTTCGCGCCTTTGCTTCCGGACTTTCAAGAAATGGCTGTGCAGGACGAGCGCCATTTTGAGGTAAAGGTAAGCGTGGGCATCTCGTACATCAAGGGGACCGCAGAGATGAAAATGGAGTTGGCCGAAGCTAGCCGCCCGCAGCGTGCCCGGTATAAGGGGCAGGGGAAGGTCGCCGGCGGAAGCGTATCGCTGACGGCAGGTTTCGATCTTGTTGCGGCCAGCGGCGGTACGAAAGTCGCCTGGCAAGGCGAGGCGCAAATTTTCGGACGCTTGATGTCCGTGGCGGGTGGTCTTCTAGAGCCGCTCGGAAGGAAAAATGTGCAGAAACTGATTGATGGATTGATAGTGGCGTTACGTTGAGGCGAAGTCCGCTGCCTGGGAAAGAGAGGTGATTTAAGCGTGGGAAGCGATGGCGCGGGATGGGTCGGCAAAGGGCTGGCACGGAAGGAGGATAACCGACTCCTGCGCGGACGCGGCAAGTTCATCGACGACATCAGGCTGCACGATATGCTGTATTTGAAGTTCGTGCGCTCTCCGTATGCTCATGCCAAGGTGACCAGCCTCGATACCGCCGCGGCGGAGGCCCTGCCGGGGGTCATCTGCACGCTCACTGGTGCGGAGATCGCGAATCAGACGAATCCTTTCATCGAAATCGGGCCGGATCCTTTCGCGCGAATCAAGGATTATCCGCTGGCAGTCTCTAAAGTGCGGTATCAAGGAGAACCAGTGGCCGCCGTGATCGCGACTTCGCCTCAGATTGCTGACGATGCCGCGGAACTCGTGCAAGTCGATTATGAGTCATTGGAGGTAGTAGTTGATGGCGAAGAAGCCTTGAAAGACTCCGTCCTGCTTCACGAGGAGGCCGGAACAAATCGGGTTTGGCAAGGCATCTTCGAATACGGTGACATCGAGAAAGCGTTTCGCGAAGCGGCTCACGTGGTGCGTATCGACAAGATGCATTTTCACCGCTTTTCCAGCACGCCGCTCGAAAATAACGCGGTGATTGGTCAATGGGACCCCAAAGACGAGCATATCTATTACTGGTGCAACAACTCATTTCCGTCCTTCGCGATGCAGTTCATCGCAGCGCATCTAGGTATCCCCATCGACAGGATTCGGGTTCAGACTTTCGACATCGGCGGCAGCTTTGGGATCAAGATCACCAGTTACCCGCAAATGTCGGTCTGTGCGCTGGCGTCGAAAAAAGCGGGCGGGCGCCCGGTGAAGTGGATCGAGACGCGCTCCGAGCACAACGTCTCGAGCGCACACGGCAACGAGCGGACATTCCGCGACACGCGTGTCGCTTTGGACAAAAACGGAGTCATCATGGCAATCGACTCCCGCCACATCGATGATTGCGGTGCCTATCCACGCTATGAGCCACTGGGCTGCGTGATCTGGGCGCAGGTTTTTCCCGGCGTCTACCGCTTCCGGAATGCGCGCATCGATTTCAGCCAGGCGGTAACGAACAAGTGTCCGGTTGGCCCGAATCGCGGCTATTCGCGGATGCAGCACCTGTGGTTTCTGGAACGAGTTGTGGATATTTGCGCGCACCAACTAGGCATTCCTCCCGACGAGATGAGGCTGCGCAATTACATTCGTCCGGAGGAATTTCCTTACACAACGCCAAACGGTTGCGTCTACGACTCCGGCAACTATCCCAAAATGCTGCAAGTGGCCAAAGAGCGGATTGGCTGGGAGGATTGGCAAAAGAAACAGGCCATGGCGCGAGCAGAAGGACGCTGGCTGGGCATTGGGATTGGCACTACGCTTGATTCCGGAACAAACAATTTTGGACAGTCGCAGATCGTTAATCCCAATGCGCCGTTTTCAGGGAATTCTCAAGGCGCGAACTGCAAGCTGGATATCTATGGCGAAGTTGTCGTTGCTGTCGGTTCCTGCCCGCAGGGCCAGGGCCACGAAACGACCGCCGCGCAAGTCGTCGCCGACGTGCTCAACATTCACCCGGACATGGTTACTGTGCGTACCGGTTTCGACACCGAACGCAACGTGCACACGGGGGCATCGGGCACGTACGCCAGTCAGTTTGCGGTTTCCGGCTTGTCCGCCGTGCACGGAGCGGCTCGAAAACTGAAGAGCGAGATGGAGCGGCTTGCGGCCTTCTTGCTTAAAACCGGAGAGGAAAATCTTGAATTTGGAATGGGACAGCAGGGCCCGCAGATTCGCGCGAAAGATACGGGCCGTTCCGTGAATTACTGGCAGTTGGCAAACGTTGTCAATGTGAATTCGGCGGTCCTTCCCGACGAACTTTACGAGCTGACGTTGAACTGCCGTTACGTCTGGCGCGCTCCTTTCAAAGTTCCCGACAAGGAAAAGAAATATGGCAGCTTGACGCTGACGTACGCGTCACAGCTTCACATTGCTGTGGTCGAGATCGACCGCGACACGTTCATCCCGCATATCCTGGAGTATGTGGCCGTCGATGATTGCGGAAAGGTCATCAACCCTCCTATTGTGGAGGGGCAAGTCTACGGCGCAACGGCGCACGGAATCGGCGCGGCATTAATGGAGCGCTGTCTCTACGACGCTGTCGGAAATATGCTAACGGCCACATTCAGCGATTACACTCCGATCACGGCCGTGAACATACCGAACGTGAGATACGCGCACATCGAGACGCCATCGCCACACAGTTACAACGGCGCGAAAGGCATGGGAGAAGGCGGTGCCGCCCCGATTCACACAATTTCAGCGGCCCTGCAAGACGCCCTGTTTTCCAGCGGGATTGTGGTCAGCGATTCTTTTAACAACGCGGACACGTTGTACCGCGCGATGGTGGCGAAGGACATTTACCAGGCAGGCGATCTGGTGAAGCTGGAGAAACGAGCGTAAAGCTGCACAAACATGAAGCGAACTTGCATCGTCGGATGTGGCGCCATCGGCTCATTGTATGCGGCGCACCTTGCGCGTGTTGCGGAGGTTTGGGCTTTCGTCCGGAGAGAAGATCACGCGCTCGCGCTCAACCGCGATGGATTGCGTGTCAGCGGGAAACATGAGTTCCACGTTTCTCTTAAGGCCACGTGGCGTGCGGCAGAAGTTCCTGACTGCGACTTTGCCATCGTGGCCACGAAGGCCAGGCAAGTCGAGGAATCCTTTGCGCCGGTTGGACATCACTTCGATCAGGGAGTTGTGCTTTCTGCACAAAATGGTCTGGGCAGCGAAGAGATCATCGCCGAGCACACGCGCGGGCAGATTATTCGCGGCACAACTTTCATGAGCGGTACGCGACACAGCGACACACACGTGCAATACGAGTTGGATACGGCTACTTGGATGGGCCCGTTTGAACCGCGGCACACGCCCTTTTCCCTTGTCAAGGAGGCCGCCGACTTAATCGTTGCAGGCGGGTTGAAGGCCGAAGCGCTTCCCGACGCTCGGCCCGCACAGTGGTCGAAGTTAATCTTCAATGCTTCCGTCAACGCAGTGTCCGCGCTAACCGGACTGCCTCACTCGCCGCATTTTGCCGATGAAAGCCGGCCTTCAAGCTTGGGACACTTGCTCCACAAATTGATCGACGAGGGCAAACGAGTCGCCAAGGAAGCGGGGGTCCAGCTCCATGAAGATCCCTGGGAAATGAACAAGATTGGAGCGATGACCAACCATCCGCCATCGATGCTCTATGATGTTCGTCATGAGCTTCCGACGGAGGTTGATTTTTTGAGCGGCGCAATCGCGTGCGAAGCGCGGCGTTCAGGCATCCCTGCTCCGCTGCACACGGCTGTCTACCAGTTGATTAAAGGCAAGGAAGCTTCGTGGAATTACCGGAACGAAAACAAGCACGCAGTGGTGGAAAATGGCGTGGCCCACTGATATCGTCAAACTCAGCCGTGTCCGCACGCTGATGATGGAGCAGGATCTGGACGCCCTCGTCGTCCGCGCTCCCGATAACCTCGTCTATCTGTCGAATTATTGGTGCATGAAGGGCTATGACGCTCTGATATTCCCGCGGGAAAGTGACGCTACATTGATAGCCCTCGAACCACAGCTTGCAGAAGCGCAACGCAATTCCTGGACGAAAGACATCCGCTTGTTCAAGGGCTACGACGAGAAAGATTCACGACCACCACAATTTCGATCGCTTGATTTGGCCATCCGTGTCCTGGACGAGCAACGCCTGACGAGAAAGATCGGCATTGAACTCAATATGGGTACGCAGTCGGCCGACCGCATGGTAGGCGAACCGACCACGCCAACGCAGATCTTCTTCGATTCGTTTCGACAAATCGCCGGCGAAGTGGTCGATGCCACGCCTCTGCTGAACGAAGCGCGCGCCATCAAGACGGCGCAAGAAATTGAGCGCATGGGCCTGGCAAATGAGTTAGCCGGACTCGCCATGGAGCATGTGCGCGATCATATTCGGCCGGGGATGAAGGAAAGCGAAGTCGGCGCGATGTTCGAAGGCTTCGTGCATGGGGTGGGCGTCGGATACAAAGGAAAAGTGGAAATGGCTCGCGCGTTCACGCTTGTCTGGTCGGGAAAGGGAATCGCGACATTTACGGCCACGGGAGACCGCCCCGTCCAGGAACACGAGCCGACGCTGCTGGAAATTTGGGTTTGTGCGGACGGCTATTGGACCGATTTAACCAAGAATGTTTGTCCCGGAGAGCTTACCCGCGAATATCACCGCCTGCTCGATCTCTTGCTGAAAGTTTTCAATGAAGCGGTTTCGTATTCGAAAGATGGAGCGAGCTTTCCGGAGCTGGATCGCTTGACGCGCGCACGGATTGCGGAGGGTGGCTATCCAGGTCAACCGTCGCATCCGATTTGCCACGGAGTTGGAGCACGCGCGCACGAAGCGCCGTATGCGCATCAAGCCGGGACGGGAACGATTCGAAAGGGGATGGTTTTGGCCATCGAGCCGGGAGTTTACTGGCCGGGTGGCGGTGGCCTGCGGCTGGAAGACAATTTTTGGATCACGGGTGCGGGGAATCAGAAACTTTGCTCGTATCCGGATGATTTTAGGCTGGCGCGTGCCGCCGGCCAAACGAGATAAAGACTTGACGACTCCTGAGACGAACGTAAATCCGGCATCCAGCCTCGATCCCAGGCTGATCGACAAAATTCTTGCGGCCGTCCGGGAAGTAGAGATCATCGCGATGGCTTGCGAAGTCATCAACATTCAAAGCCCCACCGGCGAAGAGTTGCAGATGGCGGAATACCTGCGTGCCGCGTTTCAGCAGGTGGGTCTCAACGTGACCTGGCAGGAACTGGAGGAAGGGCGCGCCAATGTTGTGGGGCGGTGGACCGGCACGGGAGGGGGGAAAAACCTGATGTTTAACGGCCACATGGACACCTCGAACACAGGCCGAGAGGAATTTCTCACTGGCATCGGTTACAAACCGCACGCGGTCGTCAAGGATGGCGCGATATACGGCCTGGGAATCTACAACATGAAAGGGGCACTGGTCTGCTACACGCAGGCCCTGAAAGCGTTGCAGCGCGCGGGCGCGAAGCTAAAGGGCGACGTGATCATCGCGGCGGTCGCCGGAGAAATTGAGAAAACGCAGTGGGGCGAGTACCAAGGCAGGGAATATCGCGGCTACGGCTACGGCACGCACTACCTCGTCAATCACGGCGCGTTACCGGATATGTGCATTCTCGGCGAGCCAACGGACATGCACGTCGTGCTGGAGCACTTCGGTTCGATGTGGGTGCGCATTTCCTGCACCGGCATTTATGTACACACGGCATTCTGCGAGGGCCGCGAAGAGATGAACTCCATCCGCCGCATGCATAATCTGATGGAGACGATCATGCAGTGGACCGCCGCGTGGGAGAAAAAAGCTGCTCACGGGGGGAAAAAAGCCGTTGTTAATCTGGGCGGGATTCGCGGCGGCCACGCCTGGCGAGCGAGCCGCACACCGGAAAAGACCGATCTGTTTCTCGACGTGCGTGTACCGCCGACGATTCCCATGAGCGAGGCGCGGCGAGACATTCAAGCGGTTTTCCTCGATCTCGAAAGAAAGCATCCGGATTGGGGTCTGGAATTCGAAACTTACGTTTCCGTCCCTGGCGCGCGCATCAGTCAAGAACACCCCATGATTCGCGCTATTGACGCAAGTCACGAGCGAGTGATGGGCCAACGTCCCGAGCGCGAAGTTGTCACATGGTGTTCCGACGCCAGCGTTCTCAGCCGCTATGGAATTGAAACGGTGAACTATGGACCATCCAGCGGGCCGCGCGATGCGGAAGGCGAGAAGGTGCACATTAAGACGCTGGTGGATATCACCAAGATCTATGCATTGATCGCCGCGGAGCTTTGCGGCGCGCGGTGACCTGCTGCCAGGAGAGAAGACGTTGCCAAGTGACACTGAAATCGGGCGGCGATTCAAAAATATCCGCGATGCCATGTTGCGTGAAAGCCTTGACGCTCTCATCGTCTGCGGCAACCAGTACGCAGGCTTCGAAGGCGCTGTTTTCTATGCTTCCGGATTTGAAATCGTTCATCGGTACGTCTATGTCCTGATTCCCCTGGAAGGCGAGCCCACGCTGGTGTTTCCGCAAGAGGCGCGCTGGATCGGCGACAAGGCCAAACCATGGGTCAAAAACCAAGTGTGGCCGGATGTTCCCGGTCACTGGCTCGCCGAGCGGGGTGCGGAAAAGAGGTGGAAGCGCGTCGGAGTCTACGGCATGAATTTCGTGATGGCGGTTCGCGATTACCGCGAACTGACCAACGCTTCCTTCGAAATGGTTCCGTTCGACACGGCATTCGACATGGTGCGCGCGGTAAAGAGCGAAGAGGAAATGGTGGAAGTACGCGATGCCATGGATATCATCCTCGACGGCTTCTGGGCGCTGGTTGCGGCCTACGAGCCGGGCAAGACGGAAGCAGAAATCATGGCGCCTGCTGTAGAGCGTTTTTTCGCGCGAGGTGCAGGTCCACGGATGATGAACATTCTCCTGTCCGGCACCCACGGTGAAGCTGAAGCCGCTTTCAAGGTTCCAGGAAATCGCATCGTCGCAGCCGATGATTTACTTCTATATTCGCTCGAAGTCACCGGCGCGGGCTGCTACTGGGTGGAGTTTTCGCGGCCCCTCATTCGCGGGAAGATCAGTCCCCGTACACAGGCCATGGCAGACGCTTACCCGGAAGCATTGGAAGCCGCACGGAAGCTAATGCGCGCAGGCGAACTCGCCAGCCATGTGCATCGGCTGGTTGCCCAGAGATTCAACAAACACGGTTTTGCCCTCGGACACTTATCCGGTCACAGCATCGGCACCACCATGCTTGAATACCCCGCCATTGGCGAGAATAGCGATGTCGTACTTCAGGAAAACATGATTTTTTCTTTGCATCCGCAAGTCGTAGACCAGAATGGAAGGGTGTGTCTTTACACACAAGACACCTATCGAATCGGAGAGTTAGAAGGCGAATGCCTTGCCAATGTGCCTTGGAAATTCTTTACGGGCGAGGAGGCCCGGCATCGCACCGCGTCGTAAGTGGTGTTGCTGGCACATTCGAACTACACACCCGCCTAATCGACCAAGGGTGTCCAGATCAGGAGTTGATGTCGAATGAGGATTTGCGTCATCGGGTGTGGTGCAGTTGGCAGCCTTTTCGCCGCGCATCTGGCGAAAGCGGGCGAGGCAGAGGTATGGGTCTATGACGTCTGGAAAGAACACGTCGCTGCCATTCAAAAGAACGGCCTGCGGATTTCCGGGGCGGCTGACTTGACGGCACGCTTCAACGCGACCAGCGACCCAACGCAGTTGCCGCATTGTGAGTACGGCATTGTTGCCACGAAAGCCATTCATACAAAGACGGCGATCGCCCAAGCGGCGCACGCTTTCGATGAAAAGAGCGCCGTGTGCTCGGTGCAAAACGGCGTTGGCAATGAGGAACTCATCGCTGAGCGTGTCAAATACGTTATTCGTGGCACGACCTTTCCCGCGGGCCACTCGATTGCTCCCGGCCATATCGGCTATGACATACAAGGCGACACGTGGATCGGACCATTCGAACCCACAGGCACGCCGATGGCGCGCGTCGAAGTACTCGCCGGTCTTCTTACCCGCGGGGGAATGAATACTATTCCGCTGAAGGATGCGCGTGGGGCGCAATGGACCAAACTCATTTTCAATGCGTCCACGAATCCGGTTGGCGCCTTGACGCTGTTGCATCACGGTGCTGCCACGAGATTCGCTCCGACCGGTCAGCTTTTTAATGACTTGATTGCGGAAGGCGAAGCCGTCGCTCGCAAGCTCGGCATCGAATTGCACGGTGATCCGCGACAGCTTGTCCAGAAGGGCGCCAACGCGCCCGGGAAGCACCGTGCCAGCATGCTTCAAGACGTTCTCGCCAAGCGGCAGACGGAAGTGGATTTCATGAACGGGGCGATCTCCCACTGGGGAGACAAGATCGGAGTGCCCACTCCTCTCAACAAAACGCTATGGGCACTGATCAAGGGTCTCGAGCATTCTTGGCCGGACCCGGACTAGAGGAGCACATCCGCGCGGATGAGCGCCCCATTTAACATTGGCGTGTTGCAGTTGAGCATGGAACCAGTGCACGAGACCGCCGCGATGGCCATGGCTTGCGAAGTCGCCGGCTTCGATGCGTTCTGGATTGCAGAAGCCTATCCCTGGTGGCGCAAGCACGGCTTCGAAGCGCGCTCCTCGACGGCGATCCTCGCGGTCATTGCCTCGCAAACTCGGCGCATGCAACTTGGCTGGGGCATTATTTCGCCTTACACGCGGCATCCTGTTCAGGTGGCCATGGAAGCGCGCGTCATGCAAGACCTGGCTGGCGACCGCTTTCTCCTCGGCCTTGGCGCTTCGAAAATTTTCATGAAGGAAATCGGCCAAGGTGAGGGCGAGAAAGTTGGCCCGGCGACGGTGATGCGCGAAACCATCCAGATCATCAAGGGTGTGCTGCAGGGCGAGGCGTTTGAATATCAGGGCAGAGTTTTTGCCGCCGCCGTGCCTGCTTTGAAGGTGGATGCACACACGCCTCGCGGGATTCCGCGTATTTATGTCGCAGGGACAGGGCCCGTGCTTCAGAAGCTCGCTGGATCCATAAGCGATGGTTTACTTACCGCCAGCATCACCACGCCGGCCTTTGTGCGTTACTCGCGGAAAAATATGGAAGAGGGAGCGCGCCAGGCAGGCAGAGATGCCTCGCAGTTGGCGCTTGGTTCCGTGATTGTCGGCAGCATCGGTCGCGATGCGGTCAAGGGGAAAGAAGGCGCGCGCGAACAAGCAGCCATGTATCTCGCCAACAAAGTGCAGAACATCAAGGGCTCGGCGGATGTGCTACTCCAATGCGCCGGGCTGACGTTTGAGGAACTTCAACCGGTTGCCGATGCCATGGAGAAGGGCGGACGAAAAGCCGCAGCCAAGGCTGTCACGGACGAGATTCTGCGAAAAGTTTGCGCGATAGCCGGCAGTCCTGACGAATGCATTCGGCAGATCGAAGAATATCGTGCGGCGGGCTGCACGCACATCATGCTGGAAATTTGGGGCGACGATCGTCTTAGGCAGGCAAAACTCTTCGGAGACGCGGTGCTTCCGCATTTCAAGAAATAGCGCGGCTCCGTGTTTCCCTGCATAATCGTCGGGTACTTTTTCTCTTTGGAGCTTTCATGCGACTCGTCACATTTGAAAATCCAGCTGGAGCGTCACGCATCGGCGCCTACGCCGGCAGTGGTCAAATCATCGATCTCAATTCTGCTTGTGCTCTTCGTCTGCGCGACCAGCAGCACGAAGAGGCCTTCGATCGCCTGGCCAACGCCCTAGTTCCGCCGAACATGCGGGCCCTTTTCGAAGGAGGTGACACCAGCCTCAACGGTGCAAGCAACGCTCTCGACTTCGCTTTGAAGATCGGGAACAGGGCATCCGGCTGTCATGGTGAGCCACTATTTTACAATCTTTCCGCCGTTCGGCTCAGAGCGCCGATCATTCCCAAGAAGTTCTTTCACACGGCCGGAAATTTCCGTGAGCATCACGAAGAGGCCACCAAGGCTGGCTTTTCTCATCCAGTCATGCCGTGGATTGTTTTCTTCCAGAACGTGGACGCCATCATCGGACATGAAGATCCCGTCATCTTTCCGGAGCATCTGACGCAAGAGCTCGACTATGAGCTGGAACTGGCCGTGGTGCTGAAGAAAAGCGGCAAGCATTTCACCCCCGAAGAATCGGCGAACTATATCGGCGGGTACGTGATTTTCAATGACATCACCGCGCGCGACATCCAGCGCCGCGAAATGAAGTCCGGGGTGTTCAGTTTCTGCAAAGCCATCGACACCTTTTGTCCGCTGGGTCCTTGGATCGTCACCACTGACGAAATTCCTGACGCGCACAATCTTGCCATGCAACTGCGCGTCAATGGTGAACCGCGCCAGAATTCTCATTCCAGCAAAATGTCCGTCACAATTCCCGAGATCCTCTCGCACTATTCGCCAATGAGCTACAGCGCGGGTGATGTCGTTTCGACGGGCACGGTCTCGGGAGTTGCGGCGTTCTCCGGTGATCCGCAGGCGTGGTACCTGAAGCCTGGCGACGTCATGGAGTGCGAAATTGAAAAAATCGGCATCCTTCGCAATCCGGTGATTTCCTGGGCGCAGGCCTACGGGAAGAAACCCGCTCTGCTTCGAACACAGGAATCGAATCGATAGGTTCGCATGATGACGAACTCTCTAAATTCGAAAGTGTAGGTCAGCGGCCGGATGTCCACGGGTTTCCGCTGATGATGCTGAAGCCATTCAGTTGATGCTCAAAGCTAATTGGAAAGCGGGGACCCCGGGCTTCTCTCGGGCTCTCGCCTGACGACGTGGAAGAATTGGTGCGACCCGGCCTTCGTGCTTCCGTCACCGACGCTCCCATGGAAGGTCGAGGCAGGAACACAGGAAATTGTGGTTGTCGATGCGATGCGTGCCTGCGAGCCGGAGGCCGTTGAATTTCTTGTGCGCCAGGCCTGCGCGTGCGCCGGGCCGAAGATTCCCGCGCACTTTCACGGACGACTTCGAATGGCACGCCGCACCGTTCGGTAGGCCACGGGCCGGCGGTGGCGCCGGCGTTTTTTTTTGTGCCAGAATGGGGGAGGAGGGACCTCGTGAATCGTGAACAGTTTTACGCCGCTATGAGCGGCGAAGGGACGTTGGACTACGAATTGTATCTAAACACCAAAACGCTGCTGAGCTGCCAGTCGAAGTTTGAGGACTTGTGCAACGGGGACGAGCTTCAGTTTCAACTAGTCCATCAGATCGAAGAGTTGTGGATGAAACTGATTGCCT
>WNGC01001010.1_pt1 | contig 32061 bp, 30 predicted proteins | sample 5400051 | NCBI WGS metagenome assembly WNGC01 (sample SAMN13153368, study PRJNA577476) | soil metagenome | isolation source: 20 cm soil or saprolite under grassland replicate 2 | place: USA:California | collected 2016-06-15
AACGAATCGGGCGGAAACTTTCCCTGCGCTGGGAGCGCGGCGGCGAAGGCGGCGCACACGACGACGAGAGCGATGGACTGGCGCATCGACCGAACCCCTCGTTGTGATCGAAGATGAGCCTCGGAAAGATACTGCAGGCATTACGTGGCTGGCTAACGGATCGCGGTTAAGCTGCGGGCGACTCGCCCGCCGGCGCAAGGCTTGTTGGATGAAGTTGCGGGCGAAACCGCTACGGGACCCACCCCGTAAGCGGGGGCCATGAGACAGACTACCGTGCGAATCGCCCTTTTGACCCTCGCCGTGGGGAGCTGGTCAGCGCCGCGTACGCGCTTTACGACGGTGGCGCCACAGCGACCCCTGCAAACGGAGATCTCAGGCCTTGACGATAGCCTGTCTGCCGCATTTAACGCCCACAACGCGGACGCGTTGATGTCATTGTTTGCACGGGACCTAGAGTTCTATCATGACACCCAAGGGGTGCAGGACTACCAGGCGGTCAGCGCCGGGTTCCGATCTCTGTTCGCGAGCAACAGCGATATCCAACGTGAGCGCGTCGGCGCCCTAGAGGTGTATCCAGTGCGCGGCTACGGGGCCATCGAGGTTGGGACACATCGGTTCTGCCATACGGAGGGCGGTCGGCGGGACTGTGGGACCTTCAAGTTCGTGCAGGTGTGGAGACGCGAGATCAGCGGATGGAAGATCGCTCGTGTCGTGAGCTATGGACACTAGTTCACGTTCAGCCATTCACCTCACGTCGGGCTGGGTACGAGCGACCGCAATGCTCGCCTCCAGCATATGCTGCATCGAACCCGTCGCCACCGTCGTTCCGTTCGGCGAGCGCAGCGTGCGTGGTGCCCCATACAGGTACGCCAGGCGCGGAGTGAGAACCAACCAGCCGACCTGGACGTCCCTACCGATGCCCAGGGTGCCAGTCAACCCGAAGCCCTTGAAGTAGGTCGTATCGGTGCTTTCGAACAGGAGTCCACCGTGTAAGCCCTTCAGCATCCGATAGTCCGACAGCCCGAGCCCCCCCTCGAGGAAGAGGCCTCCGCGCCCGCTCAGGTAGTAAAGGGTTGAAGCGGTCAGTGCGATGTTCGCCGTCTCCGTCTCGCCGTCCGGAAATCGGTGCTGCCAGATGTCCAAGAGTACTCCGGCGCACAAGTGGGACCGCGTTATGCCGCCTCCGAACAGGAACGAATAGCCATCCATATGCCGGCCACCGCCGGAAGTGCCGCTGAAGGCATGGAGCGCGCCGTAGCCAAGTGCAAATTCCACCCAGCCCGCGTCTGTGCTGTCCGCACGCTGGGCGTGCACCTGCACAGGACTGACGAACGACACGGCGACAAGGAGGGTCAGCTTGGTGGCGACGTTCACAATGGCGTGCATGGTGGACCTCCTTCCTTTCCAAGAGGGTCACGCCACGCTGTCAAGCCAATTTCAAGCAGCTAACCAGTGCAATGGGGGAGCTGGACCCTATCTCAGATCAGGCGGCATGGACGAGGAAGACACGAAGCGGAATGCCCACCGGGGCCCAAGAACCACCCTCTACGCCCCAAGTCGGTCGCACCAGGGTCAGGGCCATAGCAGGGGGTAGCAATTGAATGCGAAGGTGTCTCGGGTAGCTCTCGGCATAAAATCCGCCGCTCGATCCGCCTGTGTCGCCAACGTACGATTATGCGAGCGAATGCGAAATAATGGAGATCGTCAGGTCCTACACGTGGTCGGGCGCCGGCTCGGTGTCTCTTCGCGACTGGAATGGCCCGGTCGATCACTCGGCCCTTGCGCCACCGGGCGTTTCGCCGCCAGTCTTTAGCCGACACGTTGGAAGTACTGGTCCGACACGACATGATCTTCCCTCTCGACCGGCCCCGGCTGACGTTGCTCCTCCTAGCCGCAATCTCCGTGGGACACCCACATTGCGGCCCGGCGCAACAGTTGGCCCTCACGGCTGACGTTGGAAAAAGCGTGTTCTTCGAGGACGAGCCGATTTTCCTCGTCCTACGGTTGAAGAACGTGGGGTCCGACACCGTGTGGCTATTGAACACCGTTGAGATGTCTATGCGGCGGGATGGCGCGCCGGTCCCCGTGGCGCAGCGGTCGATCGATTGGGTGTGCCCCAGGGCGGATCGCTGCGGCGACCCGCTTGCGCCGGGGAGGAGTCACCTCACCGCAGAGATTTTACAAGACCGTGCCGGCGAAGATAGGGACTTCAGGCGCAGCCTCTTTCTAGGCCACTTGGGACCGGGCGAGTATGAATTGGGCGTGAGGCTGGGGGTGGTCGAGGCTGCTCCGATCGTCTTTCGCATCCACCAGCGTACCGCTACCGAGACCAGAGAGCTGACGGAGCTTGAGGCGATTCGTTGGATGGTGTGGGACCGAACACACCCGACCAACTACGAGGGTGCGTTGATCTCGTGGGTCGAGCAGCACTCGCAGGATGATCCATTTCTGCCGTACCTGCTAGCTCAGTGGTTGCACGGCGGCATGATCGACGCCGTCGCGGGACAAGCCAACCTCGATCTCGACAGCTTGCGCGTCGCCGTACTTAAGGCCAACAGCTCCTCCCCCGCGGGAGCCTACATCGCCGAAATGATGGGAGCGTGGCGCCCTCAGCAACTGGCCGCGCTGGCGGAGCCTCTAGGAGCTTCGCTCGTCGGTGAGATGGCTCGCTCCGTTGCGGAACGAATGCCGCGTAAGCAGCAATAACCGAAACCCGACGACCGTCAAGTGTGTGAAGTGTGTACACACTGCACAGTGTGTGGGTGTGAAGAGCCGTACTAGGACTCCAAGTCACCTAAAACCAAATGGCCGGCGTTCAGTGACGCCGGCCATGCTCTCTTCTATATAATCTAGCTATGCCCTGGCCCGGATTCGAACCGGGATGCCTTGCGGCGCTGCCCCCTCAAGACAGTGTGTCTACCAGTTCCACCACCAGGGCGGGCCAAACAAACCGGCCCAAGAACCTGAAGATAAGCTAGAATCGCCCCCCCGGAGGGGGCAACTACCTCCGGAAAGTGAGGCTGATCACGCCCCTCGGACACTTCCCCGGCGGCGCGTCGCGCCTGCCTGCACTAGATTGGTGCCCCAATGGGACTGTGGGTGGCGTTCGGGTTCGGGGGTCTGGTCGGCGCGTTCATCGGCGTGCTGATCGGCCGGCTGCGTACGGCGCGCGCGACCAACGCGACGCCGGCGGTCGCGTCACCGGCCGCGCAGCGCTTCGCCCCGCCCGAGGTACAGCACGTGGTGCTCGACGAGGGCTCCGCCAATGTCCTCAACGCGCTCAACAACCGGCTCGCGGCGATCGGCGCGCTCGCCGACCTGTTGCACGGCAGCCCGCTCGACCCCGAGCGCGCCCGCGCCCTGATGATGCTGCACGGTGAAGTGCGGCGCGCGGCGGAAATCACGCAGCACTTCCTCGAGCTGGCGCAGCACCCGATCGGCGCCGCCGAGCCGTCCGACTGCTCCATCGTCCTGAACGGCGTGCTCGCCGAGCGCGAGGGCACGCTCAAAGAGCTGGGCGTGAAGCTGGTGCGCAACATCCCGCACGACCTGCCGATGGTCGCCTGCCCCATGGCGCAGCTCACCGAGATGTTGATGAAACTGCTCGACTTCGCGCTCCGTCGCCTGCGCGACAGTCAGCCCCCGCGCGAGCTGCGCATCGCCGTGAGCGAGAGCGGGCCGTCGCTCACGATTTCGTTGTGGGACTCAGGGACCCCGCTCTCGGTCGAAGCCGAGCAGCGGCTGGTGACGCCGTTCCGCTTCACGCAGAGCGCCGGCGGCGGGGAGATCGAGTTCGCGCTGGCCCGCGCCCTGGCGCAGTCGTCGGGGGGCACGCTGCGGCTGCGCCCGCGCCCCGGCGGCGGCGCCGAGGTCGTGGTGACGCTCCCCAAGAGCGTGCTCGCGCCGCTGGCGCGCGCCACCGCGGCCACCCCGTCGCTCCCCAAAATGCGCATTCTCGTCGTGGACGACGACGCCGTGAACCGCCAGGCCATGCGCCTGTTGCTCGAGCGCGAAGGACACGAGGTGGTGGCGGTCGAGAACGGGCTCGAGGCGATCGAGCGGCTCGGCCCGGCGAGCGATCGCTTCGACGCCGTCGTCACCGATCTGCAGATGCCCCGGCTGGGCGGCCGGGCGCTGTACGAGCAGCTGCGCGAGCAGCGGCCGCAGCTGGCGGAGCGGTTCGTGTTCGTCACCGGCGACCGCGCGCGGGACGAGACGCGCCGCTTCCTGGACGAGTGCGGCCAGCCGTCCGTCATGAAGCCGTACGACTTCAGCGACTTGATCGGCGCGCTCGGCAAGGTCGCCGGAAAAAAGTAGCGCCGTTCACCGCACTACGTCCGGCTCGCATTCGAGCCGGATGCCGAATCGCTCTTCCACCCCGGCTCGAATCGCATCGGCGAGCGCCAGCAGCTCGGCGCTGGTCCCCCCGAGATTCACCAGCGCGAGCGCGTGGCGCGATGATACTCCCGCACCACCCAGCCGGTAACCCTTGGGAAAGCCGGCCCGCTCCACCAGCCACGCCGCCGGTACCTTCACCGCATCGCCCGCCGGAAAGCTCGGGATCGCGCCCTCCCAGCGTTGCCCCAGTTTGGCGAACGCCTCGGGCGACAGCACCGGGTTCATGAAGAACGAGCCGGCGGAGCGGGCGTTGGGATCGGCCGGATCGAGCACCATCGACTTGGCGCGACGCAAGGCGAGCACCGTCTGGCGCACCAGCCGCACGGCGTCCGCGGGCGCGGCGTCGTCGAACGAGCCGACGCGCGCGATCGTGTCGCGCAGCTCCGGATAGCGGATGCGGGGTGGCGCGTCGCGCTCGAGGCGCAGGGTCACGTCGAGCACCACGTAGCGACTCCGGTCGCGCCGCTTGAACCGGCTGTCGCGGTAGCCGAACTCGCACTCGGCGGCGCTGAACGTGCGGTGCTCGAGCGTGGTGCGATCGAGGCAATTCACACGCACCAGCGTTTCCGCGACCTCCTGCCCGTACGCTCCGACGTTCTGAATCGGCGTGCCGCCCACGCTGCCGGGGATGCCCGACAGGCACTCGACACCGCTCCAGCCGCGCTCCACCGCGCCGCGCACCAGGGTATCCCACTCGGCACCCGCGCCGGCGCTGATCTCGCCATCGCGAAACGCGATCCCCTGATCGCCACCAATCGCGACCCGCAGCACCACGCCGGGGAAGCCCGCATCGCCGAACACGACGTTGCTGCCGCCGCCCAGCACGAACACCGGCAGACCGCGCTCGCGGGCGTGCGCCAGCGCGGCGCCCACCTCGGACTCGCTGGTGCACTCCACGAAATAGCGCGCCGGCCCGCCCAGCTGCAGCGTGGTGTAGGGAGCGAGGTGTACGTTTTCGCGCAGGTTCACGGATCCCTCGCGTTGTGGCGGTGGCGCGACGCGCTCGCGTCGCGACACCCTTGCACGGAATCTATGGAGAGCCGACCTTGTTCCGGATGACCACGCGAGAGCAGCCCGCCGGCCCTCGGGCCCCGGAGACCACGGACAGTTTCCGTCTCCTGGTCGAGACCGTGCGCGACTACGCCATTTTCATGCTCGATGGCTCGGGGCGCGTGCTCACGTGGAATGCGGGCGCGCAGCGCCTCAAGGGGTACCGCTCGCAGGAGATCATCGGGAAGCACTTCTCCTGCTTCTATCCGGCGGACGCGGTCGAGGCGGGCAAGCCGGCGCGGCTGCTCGCGCTGGCCGCGCGCGAGGGCCGCGTGGAAGACGAGGGGTGGCGGGTACGCCAGGACGGCTCCCGCTTTTGGGCGGACGTGATCATCACGGCGCTGCGCGACCCCGACGGGTCGGTGATCGGGTTTGCCAAGGTGACGCGCGACATGACCGAGCGCCGCCGGGCGGAGCAAGCGCTGCACGAGAGCGAGGAGCGGTTCCGGCTGCTGGTGGAGAGCGTGAAGGACTACGCCATTTTCATGCTCGACCCGGCGGGCCGCGTGGCGAGCTGGAACGCCGGCGCCGAGACGATCAAGGGATACGCCGCGGAAGAGATCCTGGGTCAGCACTTTTCGGTGTTTTACACGCCGGAAGACCTGGCGAGCGGCAAACCGCAGGCGCAGCTGGATGCGGCGGTGCGCGAGGGCCGGGTGGAGGATGAAGGGTGGCGCCTGCGCAAGGACGGCCAGCGCTTCTGGGCGGACAGCGTCATCACGGCCCTGCGCGACCCCGCCGGCACGCTGGTCGGCTTCGGCAAGGTGACGCGCGACCTCACCATCCGGCGGCGCACCGAGGAGCAGCTCTCCCAATCCAACAGCGAGCTCGAACGGTTCAGCTACTCGGTGTCGCACGATCTGCGGGCGCCGCTGCGCGCCATCAACGGCTACGCGCAGGCGGTGCTCGAGGACTACGCCGCCGCGCTCGACCCCGAAGGCCAGCGCTTTCTCGCCGTCATCCGCGACTCGGCCAAGCGCGGGGGCGAGCTCATCGACGCCCTGCTCAACTTTTCCCGCCTCGGCCGCCAGACCCTGGCGGTGGAGCCCGTGGATCTGACGGAGCTGGCGCGCGCCGTCGTGGAGGAGCTGCGCAAGGCCGCCGGCCCCGACGGGACGGACACGATCGTCGATCCCCTGCCGCCCGCCCGGGGCGATCGCACGCTGCTGCGCCAGGTGCTCGCGAACTTGATCGGCAACGCGTTCAAGTTCACCCGCGGCCGTCCCCATCCGCACATCGAGATCGGGGCGCGGCGCGAGGGACAGGCGGTCGTCTACTTCGTGCGGGACAACGGTGTCGGGTTCGACATGCAGTACGCCGACAAGCTGTTCGGCGTGTTTCAGCGGCTGCACCGCGCCGACGAGTTCGAGGGCACCGGCGTGGGGCTGGCCCTGGCGCAGCGCATCATCCAGCGCCACGGCGGGCGCATTTGGGCCGACGGCAAGGTGGACGGCGGCGCCACGTTCTTCTTTACTCTCCCCGCGGGGCCCCCTGCCGCTCCCTGAAGGCGCCGGCCGGGATTGCCGGGATTCCCGGCGGTCCCTATCCTAAGGCGCATGACGTACCCGACCCTATGGCTCAAGCTGTTGCACTATCGGTCGACCATGATCCGGCGGGGACGCGCGCGCCGCCGGCGGCGGCTGATACGCTCGCTCGGCCGGGGGGTGTTCGTCTATCTGCTGGTGGGGTTCGCCTTGCTGGTGATGGCGCTGATGTGGTGAGAAATGGGCCGACTCGGAATCGAACACATCCGGCCCGTCAGACCGGAACAAGACGGAATGAAATCACCCGATGACGGACCGAAAGTGGTGGGATTTGTGGTGGGACTCGGATAGACTGTTTCGACCGCGCACCCTCGGTATAGTCGCCGTCTACGAGCTTTTTCCGGCCACTCGGAAGGCCAGCCCGAACGACCAGACGAGGTCCCTTTGCAGTTCGTCTCTGGATCCGGAGAGCAAGTTCAGGGGGTAACAGAAGGCGCCCTCCGCTCGTTCGCATGGGTGAAAGTATGAGTGGTACACGTAGTACTCCGCGTCGAGGCGGAGAGCTTCGAACGGACCCCACCCCACTTTGACCCCGGCCCCCGCCCTCACGATCTCGCCGACGAAAGAAGTCGTCCCGCGGTACCCGGCTCACAAGGCCGATGCCCCCGCCGACATGGAATGTCGTGCGGCCTAGCCGACTCACGCGCACGACTGGCGTGACGCCGACACTGAGCACGTGCACGGCATTCAAACAGCGCGTCCCTCTCCAAGCTCAGGGCATCAAGGGAGCAGGCTTCGGACCGATCCGGGCTAACCGGCGAGCGGACGGTTCTCCGTTGGTCGCGGGCTCAGAACGTGACGCGCCCCGCGAGCCCCGAGGACCCGCGCGCGCCGAACCACGGGCCGACGCTCACGCGTGATTGCGCCGCGGGCTCGCCGGGCGTGGCCAGCCGCACGATCCCGAGCACCAGGGACACGGCCCCGACACCGGCGTCCCAGCGGGCAAACATCCCGCGCCCTCCGGCGTTCCCCGCGTAGGGCGCGCCGACGGCGAGCCCGAGCACGCCCGACGCGACGCCGGCGATCCCCTTCGTCCGACGTGGCAGATGGTCGTCCAGGACACTCAGGGTGAAGGTTGCGGCGTTGCTGGCGATGGCCAGACGGCTTGCCGTTTTGTAACCGTCGCTGGCTATCGTGGATGGGAAGGGGGCGGCGGCGCAGTCTCCCCCAGGCCTGTCATTACACCCATACGTGGGCTGGATCCGCGTCGCCTCGGCGAGCGTGATGCCGTTCTCCGTGAGCCAGCGGCCCACCTCGGCTTCACCCTTGAGCTCGGCGGCGAGCGCGTTGTTGCGCGTGGCGGCGATCCGCTGCACCAGGTCCTCGTGTCCCGTCTGCTCGATCAGGTAGGCAAAGCCGCAGCGCGTGCCGCGCCAGTCGATGAACACGGGCACGTCGCGGTCCGGGAAATCGATGTTCTGGGGGAAGACGCCGCGGACTTGATAGCGGTGGAGGATATCGAGGAGCCGGGTTCGGGCCGCCCGCTGGGCAGGCGTGAGGCCCGGCACGTCGCGGGCCCGTAACTCGCGCTCGACGCTGTCGAAGTGTGCCCGAAGACGGATCTGTTCGGCCGCCGCGAACGAGATCGGCGCGCGGGCTTGCCAGCGCGCCGCCACGAGCGCGGCGATCGTAACGGTCGTGAACACGAGAGCCTTGCGCATGGGGCACCTCCTGGGGTGCGGGCCGACGAATGCGGTTGTCATGGCGGCCGGGAAGGGTGAGGGACCACGGCGGCGCTGCGCAGTCCGATCAGGGCGAGAAGGAGGGGAAGGTCCTGCTCGGTGCGACGAAACGGCGGGGTGGCGGCTTTGAGACTCGTCATCACAGCGTTCGGCGGTGCACTCTGTACTTGTCGCGTGTTGCTCGCAGCCTATGCTGTGGTGACCAGGCTTGTCAAGCCTGTCGCGTCGGCGCTACCTGTGCCCCGCGCTTCCTTATAAAGCTTTCACAAAATAAAGCTTTCACAAACCTTTCACTGGGAGTCTGCTAAGTGCATGGGCCGACTCGGAATCGAACCGAGAACCTACTGATTAAGAGTCAGTTGCTCTGCCAGTTGAGCTATCGGCCCTTGACCATCTAAAGACGTCCCGGGAAAACCGTCCCGCCAAAGACGTCACGGAACCACGTCGCGAAAAACCGTAACCGTCCTGCTACGCCTCTCCGCGACGTCTCTCCGTGACGTCTTTATCGTATTTCTGCCCCCAAGGAGAATCGAACTCCTGTTCCCACCTTGAAAGAGTGGTGTCCTGACCGTTAGACGATGGGGGCGAACGACGTCTCTGTGCAACGTCTCTGTGCAACGCCTCTACTCGACATCTTTTCTCTTTAGTAGCGGTAACGGGATTCGAACCCGTGTTTGAGCCTTGAGAGGGCTCCGTCCTAGTCCCCTAGACGATACCGCCACGGCGGGGAAAATATCGCCAGCCGCCTGCTCCACACGCAACCCAACCGTTGACCTCGGGCCTGTTCCGCGTACCCTTTAGTGCCCGCCGCGACCGCGCGTCGTCCGGCGGCCCCCAAACGACCTCGAGGAGCCCCGGACCCGTGCCGCGAGCCGCAGCGCCGCAGTCGTATGCCGCCTACGCGGCCGTGTGGAAGTTCGTGTCGTACGGCCTGCCCGAAGCCCCGATCATTCTCGCGGCGCTGATCTACACGCACGCGAAATGGCTGCAGACCCTGCTCGCGCCGCTCGCGCCGTTCTACCCCTACGCCGTGTTCGGCGCCGGGATGCTCATCGGCTGGCGCTTCCACCGCAGCCGCCTGTTGTTCGTGCTGCTGGTGCTGGCGCTCGCGGACCGCACGCTGCTGCACTTCGCCGCCGGCCACGGCCTCACGCGCGACCGCGTGGTGTACCAGGCGATCGCGGTCCTGCTGCCGCTCAACTTCGCCGCCCTCGCGCTCACCGCCGAGCGCGGATTCCTCACGCCACCGGGCCTGGTGCGGCTGGGACTGATTCTGGGACAGGTGGCGCTCGTGTCGATCCTCGACCGCGCCACGCCTGCGCTCACCGCCGCCCTGCTCCACAGTCGCCTGTTGCCCGGCTGGATGTTCGCGTGGACCCCCATGGCGGATCCCGCGCTGCTCGCCTTTTTCGTGGCGGCGGGCCTGCTCGCCGCAGGCCAGCTGCTCGCGCCCACGCAAACGGGGCGCTCGTTCGCGTGGGCCCTGCTCCCGGCCTTCATCGGGCTCTCGGCGGTACGAGCCGGCGCCGCCGGGTTCTCGACGTTCTACCTCGCCACCTCCGCCCTCATCCTCATCGTCGCCGTGGTGGAAGCCTCCTACCACATGGCATACCAGGACAGCCTCACCGGCCTGCCGGCCCGGCGCGCCCTCAACGAAGCGCTGCTGCGGCTCGGTGGCCACTACAGCGTGGCCATGATCGACGTGGATCACTTCAAGCGCATCAACGATCGCCACGGCCACGACGTCGGCGATCAGGTCCTGCGGATGATCGCGGCGAAGCTGGCTCAGGTGCCGGGCGGCGGCAAAGCCTACCGTTACGGGGGCGAGGAGTTCGCGGTCATCTTCGCGGGCCGGGACGCGGAGCAGTGCCTCCCGGACTTGGACCAGCTGCGCAGGACCGTCGAGGACACCCGCTTCATCCTGCGCGCCCGGTTCCGCTCGAAGAAAAAGAAGGAAAAGGTGTTGACCGACCGGGGCCCGGGCGAGCGCGTGCCCGTGACCATCAGCATCGGCGTGGCCGAGAAGAGCGACCGCCACGCCAAGTCGGACCTGGTGATCAAGGCGGCCGATCGGGCGCTCTATCGGGCCAAGGAAGGGGGACGCAACCAGGTGCGAACCTGACGTCTTCCCGCACCATTTTAGTGCAAGGGGTGTGGTCCCTGAGCAGCACCGAGGGGCATAGATAGTGCGACACCAGTCTCCATGGCGCCCATCGCGCACCCCTCGAGGGACGGAGACTCGGATTGAGAAAGCTCCAGCCCCGCGGCGCGTTGCCGGATGTCGCCGCCCTGTACAGCACGCTCGCGCGTAACCTTCCCGACGGCTCCCTGGTGTTGTTCGACCACGCCCTGCGCTACATCGTCGCGGGGGGCGACGAGGGGGGCATACTCGGTCTCGCGCCCGCCGGATGCCAGGGAAAAGCCGTGCGGGACGTCCTTCCCCCAGAGGTCGCGCAGGCGCTCGAGCCGCTGTACCGCGGCGCGCTGGACGGGCGTCGCGCCGCGGTCGAGGTCCCCTATCGGGACCGCTGGCTGCTGGTGCGCGCCGGGCCGGTGCGCGACGGGCAGGGCGCAATCGTCGCCGGGATGTCGCTGTCGCAGGACATCACCGACGCCAAGCACGCGGAGCACGCGCTGCGCGGCAGCCGCGACCTGCTGCAGGAGATCATCGAGAGCTCGAACGACGCCATCGTCGCGAAGGACTTGGAGGGGCGCTACGTGCTCATCAACTCGAGCGCGGCGCGCCTCTTGGGCCGGCCCGCGGGCGAGATCGTCGGCCGCGACGACACGGCCCTGTTCCCCGCCGACCAGGCCGCCCGCTCGCGCGAAGCAGACGCGCGCGTGCGCTCGGGCGGCGAGAGCGAGACGGCGGAGGAGCACGTAGTCGCCGACGGGCGGCGCCGCACGCTGCTGCTCACGCGCAGCCCGCTGCGTGACCACGATGGCCGCATCATCGGCGTGCTCGGCGTCGCGCGCGACATCACCCAGCAGCGGCAGCTGGAGGAGCGGCTCAGCCGCGCGCACCGCATGGAGTCCGTGGCGCGTCTGGCGGGCGGGATCGCACACGACTTCAACAATCTCCTCACGGTGGTGCTCGGCTCGGCCGAGATCCTGCTCGACGACCTGCCCCGCGCCTACGCCCGGCGCAACGATCTCGAAGAGATCAAAACGGCCGCTACGCAGGCGGCGCAGCTCACGCGCCAGGTGCTGGCCTACAGCCGCCAGCAGGTGCTGGCCCCGCGCCTGCTCGATCTCAACGGCCTGGTGGGCGGCATGGAGCGCACGCTCCGGCCGCTCGTGGGTGCGCGGATCGAGCTCGCGCTCGACCTGGCCGCGCAGAGCGGCGCGGTGCGCGTGGATTCGGCGCAGCTCGAGCAGGCCGTGGTGAATCTGGTAATGAACGCGCGGGACGCCATGCCGGGCGGCGGCCGGTTGCACATCGCCACGCGCAACGTCGTGGTGGACGAGGCGTTCGCCCGCGAGCACCCGCCTATGCGCCCGGGCCGCTACACCACGCTCGCCGTGCGCGACAGCGGCGTAGGCATGGACGAGGAGACCCAGAGTCACCTGTTCGAGCCGTTCTTCACGACCAAGCCGGGTCGTCACGGCGCGGGGCTCGGTCTCGCGACCACGTACGGGATCGTGAAGCAGAGCGGCGGCTACATCTGGACCGAGAGCGCGCCCGGCGCCGGCGCCACCTTCACGATCTATCTGCCCTGGCACGAGCCGCTCGTCGCCGCCGCGGTGCCGGCGGGGGATTCGTCCGGCGCCGCCCGCGGCGCGGGCGAGACCGTACTCGTCGTGGACGACGAGCCGGCGGTGCGCGTGGTCACCAAGCGGATCCTGCAGCGCAGCGGCTACGCCGTGCTCGACGCGGCCGGTGGGGCCGAAGCCCTCGACGCACTGCGCGAGCATCCCGGACCGGTGCATCTGCTGCTCACGGACGTGATCATGCCCGACATGAACGGCCGCGAAGTCGCCCGGCAGGTACGCGGGCAGCGCCCGGGAATCCGCGTGGTCTACATGTCCGGGTACAGTCCCGAGGCGATCGCGCACGACGGCCTGCTCGACGAAGGCGCGGCGTTCGTCCGCAAACCGTTCGAGAGCGGGCTCCTGCTGCAGACGGTGAGGCGCGCCCTCGACACCGCGGAGCAGGTCACGCCGGCATAGCGTCGCCGCAACGTCGTTCGCAGTCCACGCTACACCCCCGTCCGCACCCATGGCCCCGTTTTTGATGATGCTCTGGACGCCACATGTCGACCGCCGCCCGCGCCCGTCAGGAGCCGCGTCGCTTGGAGCTCGTGGCCAGTGAGATCGCCGGCCTCCCCGGCGTCGAGACGCACACGTACCGCGTCGGTGAGGTGCTCCTCCCCACCGAGCGCGTGAAGCGCATGCACATCTGCGTGCGGGACGGCGCCCTCGGACTGCGTCTGGCGGCGGGACGGGCGGGCCACGCAATCCTCGATGTGTTCGGTCCCGGCTCGATGCTGACGCCGCAACTGTGGCCGGCCGAGTCGAGCACCGATACGCGCCACGCCGCCGCGCTGCTGCCCACCACCACGCTCGAGCTCCCGGCCGACGCCTTCGACCGCCATCTCAGCGCGAATCTGCCGTTTGCCGTCGCGGTCGTGGCATGGGACGCCTGCCGCTACGCCGCCCTGCTGGACCGCCTGGCCATGCTGTCGCTGCGCGACCCACTGCGGCGCGTGGCGAACAGCCTGCTGCTCCTGGCCGACCGGATCGCCGCCACGGGCGACTCGCCGGCGAGCGCGCGGCTGCAGGTGAGTCAGGACTTGATCGCCGCGTTCGCGAACCTGAGCCGCCAGACCACCAACCGGCAGCTGCGCCGGCTGGCGCGCGCCGGTCTGGCGGGCCTGGAGCGGCGCGTGGTGGACGTGCGCGACCTCGCGGCACTGCGCGGCGTCGCGGCAGGGCGCCAGCCGCCGCCCCGCTAGGGCCGGTGGCCGAGTTGCCGCGCACCGCTCCGCCTGCCACTATTCCAGCTTCTACGTGAGGAGAGATCTCATGTCCTGGTCGGGCAACGCCGCGCGCGCCGTGGTCGTCGCTTCCCTCGCCGCCGTCTCGGTCGCGGCCCAGGGCCTCCATCCTCAGTTCGGTCTCGGCGGAGGCCTGACGGCTCCGGTGGGGGACTATCACTCGACGGCGGGCGGGCAGGGGTTCAGTACGGCGTGGCACGCGTTGGCGCTGTTCGCGTTCAAGCTGCCCGTCCTGCCGGTGGGCTTCCGCGTCGACGTGAGCTACGGGAGCAACGGCGCGAACAACACCCTCAAGGACAGCCTCACGAACCGCGTGGGTGCGCCGACCGACGAGAAGACAAAGCTCGCCGGCGCCAGCGTCAATCTCACGTATCAGTCATCGTCGGCGGCCCGCGTGAAGCCGTACGCGATCGGCGGGGTGGGCGTGTACCACACCACCATTTCCGTCAACACGAGCGGCTCGACCACCGATCGCGCCGCCACCAAACTCGCCTGGAATCTGGGTGGCGGCTTGACCGTGGCGCTGCGAGGGGTGGCGCTGTTTTTCGAGGCGCGCTACGTGAACGTCGCCGCGGTATCGGGCTTCCCCCGCACCACGTTCCTGCCGTTCACCACCGGCATTCGGTTCGGCGGGCCGTAGGCTTTAGGGCCCGGCCCGGGCCTGCAGCTGATACTGCAGCCCGTTGAACAGTCCGGCGACGCCAACGTAGTACGTACCCGCTTTGAGCGAACGCGTCAGGCGCGAGCAGTAGTTGAGGTGCGACGGGTCGACGTAGCCGGCGACCGGGGGGAGCAGGTTGTGCGCCGCGTCGAACAGGCCGATCGCCGTGGCTTCCTCGAGTGCGAACCCGCACGCCGAGAGCCAGCCCGACGTCTCGAACGTATACGTCCCGGCAACCGGGATTTTCACGCGGTAAAAGTCGAGCTCGAGCGAGTCCGTCAAGATGCTGCGCGTGTAGCCGCCGACCACCAGGTCGTTCGCGCTCGCGAACGACTGGTTGGGCCGAATCTGCTCCGGCAGCCCGATCGTAAACGAGGCGGTGTGAGGCGCCGCGCTTAGCACCGTGATGGGGGTCGGAGTCGCGTGCCCGCCGAGCGCACCCCATACCCTGCCGGGCACGCCGACCAGCTTGTCGCCGCTCTCGTCGCCGGCGCCGTAGACGAAATATTTGCCGTCTTCCACGCGACTGAACGCGAAACCGCCGCCCGCGTCGGTGCTGACCGCCTGCACCACGGAGCCCGAGACCGCCGAGTAGAGCAGCGCGAAGATCTGGGTCGGGGGCCCGTGGGTCTGGGTCAGGCTGTTGTACGCGTTCACGAGTCCCACGCCGTACTGCGTGGCCGGCCCGACGGCGTAGGTCGTGAGGCGCGCCCGCAGGGCGCTCGCCGTCAGCGACGGGGTCCGCGCGAGCAACAGGGCCGCCACGCCGGCGACGTGCGGACTCGCCATCGACGTGCCTTCGGCCCACGCGTAGTCCGCGCTGTGGGTGTTGAAGTTCCAGATCGCCGAGAAAACGCCGTCGCTCGCGTCCCCGAACTCGAAGTTCCCTCCTGGGGCCCGGATCCCCACGTAAGACCCGAAGCTCGAATTCGGGTCCCACCGCCGCCACCGCCAGCACTTCGGGGTAGGCGGCCGGATAGTGGGGCGCCGACGTGCCGGCGTTTCCCGCGGCCGCCACGACGAGCGCTCCCGCGTTCGTGGCGCTGATGATCGCGCTGTGCAGCGTCGTATCGGGGTCCGGCCCGCCCAGGCTCAAGTTGATGATCTTGGCCCCCGTGGCCGCCTGCACGGTGCCGCTCGCCCCGTCGTCGGCCGGCAGGCCGGCGGCATACAGAATGCCTTGGGCGATGTCGTAAAACTCTCCGAACCCGCCCACGCCCAGCGCACGGACCGGACGGATCTTGACGTTCCAGTTCACGCCGGTCACGGCGACGTGGTCGTTGCCCACCGCGCCGATGGTGCCCGCGACGTGCACCCCATGCGCTCCGAGCGTGTCGCCCACGTAGCACGTCTCCGTAGAATCGGAGAAGCTGTACGACCCCGGGATCGTCGGGTCGGGATCGTAGCCGGTGCTGTCGTCGGCGTTGGTGATCGTGCCGCCGGCGCACAGCGGCAGCGTATCGGCATCCGTGACGAAGTCGTACCCGTCGGTCGTCAGGTTCCCGGCGAGCGCCGGATGATCGAAACGCGTGCCGTCATCGACCAGCGCGACCAGCACCGACGGGCTCCCGGTTGTGATGGTCCAGGCGCGTGGCAGGTCGATGAGACCGTAGTGCCACGATTGCACGGGATAGTACAGGTCATTCGGGACCACTCGCGACGCCGCGGCGCCGGGGCCGGTGGCCCCCGCCCCGACCCACGTGGTCTTGTCCAACCACAGCAACCGGTTGCGCGTGACCGTCGCGATGGCCGGATCGCGGCGCAATGCGGCCGCCACGGCGTCGAGCGCCGTGGTGTCGGCCACGCGGACCTTGGCCGCGAGAATCGTGGGCGACACGCCGGCGACCGCCGCGCCGGCGGGGAGGATCGCCGCGAAGCGGGAGCGCATCGCCGCGCCGAGCAGCCGGGCGCTCGCCCTAGTCGCGAGCGTCGCCGATCCCACGGGGGGCGCCCCCAGGGCGCCGTTCCGGAACGTGACGAGTAAGTCGTGCGCCGTGGCCACCGGCCGTACCCTGGGAAGGCGGCGCGCCCGCAGCGCCGCCCGGGGCAGACGGGACAAGAACGCCGCAATGCCCGGCGCCGTCACCAGCGGGACTCTGTCGCTCGTGCCGCGAGCGGAGGCCGCCAGGACAGATCCATGACGCGGAGCCGGGAACGCGTTCGTCGTCGTGATCACTCCCGTGATGGCCCCGTCGCTGGGTATCCAGCCGGTGGGGGCCGTTTCGCTGCTACATCCGGCCAGCAGCGCCGCGAGCACGACGAAGCCGGCGATTGGTGTCGGAGTGGTGCGCGCGGTGCCGATCGATCGGAAGGGGAAAGTCACGGGGCGATCCTGGTGTCGGTGGGACGGCGCGACATACGGACAATCTGCTCCGGCGTCAGGCTGCCCGCAACGGAGGTGGGGGCGGCTCGCGCGGTCCGCACTCGCACATCGCGGCGAGCCGACGCGCGCTGTCGCCGCAGCCGTGGAAGATCACGTGGCGAATGCCCCATCGACCCAGCCGCAGCAGGCTCCCCGCACTCGCCGACGTCAGAGTCGTGTAAAGAATGACGGAGACACCCCAGTCGCGTGACAATCGCGCCAGGTGCCGTTCGGGGTCACCTGCCTTGTCGGCAACCGGGTCGGCGAACACGGCCGAGGGCGACAGGCGGGCGACGACGTGCTGCAGCTCGTCCCACGTCGAGGTGAAGCACATGCGCGCGCGCCCGCCCAGGGCACGGCGCAACCGCTCCGCCATGCCTGCCCGTGAGACGAGGACGGCAACGACGCGCGTCTCGGGGCGCCGTTCGCGCGCGGCCCGCGCGCGCTTCGCGCTCGACCTCTCGAGCCGCAATACCGGTCGGTCCCGCCATGCCGTGGCGCGCCGCAGACATTTCGAGGCAAGGGCCACGGCGAAGTCGAGCAGCGACCAGATCAGAGTCGCTTGCAGTCGTGTGAAGTGGCTCAAGGACGCAACCTCCAGCCCGGCGCTGTCGACCGCAGGTCGAAGCACGCAAGGTAACACGGAAACAGTCGCCAGCCGCGCGCCGCGGACCGGTCACGACATCCCGTTGCGGCGTCGCCACGACCTCGCCCCGTCCGCCACCGTCGATGTGACCTCTCGATCACGGTCCTGGTTTTGCGGAGTGGGCGCGACGATACCTGTCGCGCGTACACCGCCTGCACGTGGAGGAGGCCGCTCATGAAACGCTCGATCACGTTCGCGCTCACGGCCGCGACCCTGTGGGGTTGTCACGACGCCGTTGAGCCGGCCCTGTCGCCACGCCTGGCGGCCGACGCGGCGGCGCCCGCCGACTCGCTCTACTCCTATGTAGAGCTGGGATCCCTCGGAGGAGGCGCGACCGCGCAGTTCATTAACGATGCCGGGCAGGTCGCGGGAGTGAGCGCGACCGCGGCCGGGGGCACGCACGCAGTTGTGTGGCAAGACGGCCAGATGCGCGATGTCGGGACCTTGGGCGGAAGTGACAGCCGCGTGTCCGGAATGAATGGACGCGGTCAGATCGTCGGCGTGAGTGCGACGGCCAACGGAGAGATGCACGCGTTCCGGTGGACGGACGGCACGATGGAGGACGTCGGACCGGTCGGCCAGGGCGCTTCACAGGTCTTCATCAACCAGCGCGGTGAGGTCGCGTGGACCGCGCCGACTCCGTCCGGCCCGCACGCCATGCTGTGGAGCGGCGGCAGCGTCACCGACCTCGGCACCTTGGGCGGCTCGTCCAGCGTGGCGGGGGGGATCAATGAGCGCGGCGATGTGGTCGGGACCAGCGCCACGAGTGCGCCCGGGGAGCAAGACCACGCCTTCGTTTGGGCGCATGGCGTCATGCAGGACCTGGGGACGCTGGGCGGCGCGTCCAGCTTGGGATTGGGCCTCGACGACCGGGGACAGGCGATGGGATTGTGGAGCGCCGGCAACGACTGGCCGGGATCGATCCGCGGCTTCCTCTGGGATCACGGTCAAATGAGCGATCTCGGGTTGCTGCAACCCTACTTGCAGGCAACCGAGCCGGTGGCCATGAACCAGCGCGGCGACATCATCGGACAGAGCTGGCAGGCTGCGTATTTCCGGAACTCCGAGCGCGCCTTCCTGTGGCGCGACGGCGTCATGTCGGCGCTCCCCGACCCCCCTCACGATCCCTACGATGCGGACCGGAACCTGAAGGCCACGGCACTCAACGACCGCGGTCAGATCGTCGGCACGTACTCGAGCTTTGCCATCAACCCGCCGCATCCGGTGCACCTGGCGCTGGTCTGGCAAGACGGCATCGTGTCGCTCCTTCCCACACCAAGTCCCACGAGCGAACCCGCCCCGTTGGCGATCAACAACGGCGGGGAGATCGTCGGCGGCGTGTGGCACGACGGAGCGAGTCACGCGGCATTGTGGCGCCCGACGGGACTCGGCGTGGCGGCAAACCCGTGACCTAACGAGCCGCGGCCGTCGCCGCCGAATCCCCTCGTTGCAGCAGTGTCACGAAGTCGCGCAGCTCCGAGAGCCCCAGGTCGGACGCAACCCAGTAGGCAAAGGCTGGCGTGACCCAGTGCAGCAGGTGGTAGCCCTGCCGGGTCGCGTCGCCAGGCCCTGCGGTACGCCCCCCCCCCTGCCCGGCGGGCCAGACAAAGACGCTGATGACGTGCTGGCGCCGGCTGTACGCCAGGGCCGCGACCGGCCGCCCGTCCACGTACTCGAGCCTTCCCCCGACGAGCGGGAACCCGCTGCCCGCGAAGTCGTAGACCGGGGGCGAGAAATCGAGCTTGCCGTTGAACCACGGCTTCACCGTGTGCTGGTCGGACGACAGCACGTCGGTGAGATGCCCGGGCATGAGCGAGCGCACGTGACTCGCGAGCACCTGGTTGGTGATCGCTTCCCCCGCGGCGCCCCGCAGCGCCAGCTGCCGGCTGCCGAAGGCCACCAGCGCGAGCGATGCGGCGACCGCGAGTGCACCCCAAGAGGGGGCGCGGCGCCGTGCCGTCCGGCCCGCCTCGGCGCGCGCCCCGGCGCGCACGCCGGCCCGCAGCGTGTCCGGCGCCGGAAAGCGCGGCAGCTGATCGCGCAGCGCGGCACTCAACGAGCGCCGCCGCCGCTCCAGGCGGGAGCACTCGGGGCACGCGCGCAGGTGTTGCTCGAGTTCGGCCGCGTCCGGCGCGGCGAGCTCGCCGTCCAGGTAGGCGTCGAGCTGGGCTTCGAAAGCGGGATGCGTCACGTCAACAGTCCTCCGGGTCGGCGCACAGCGCCTCCTCGAGGCGCCGGCGGGCACGCGATAGCCGCGACATCACGGTGCCGACCGGCACGCCCGCCACGTCGCTGATTTCCTTGTAAGACAATCCCTCGAGCTCGCGCAGCACGATCACCTCGCGGAATTCGGGGGGCAGGTCATCGATGGCCCGCCGCAGCGCGGCGCGCTGGCTCTGGGCCTCCACGGCCGCTCCCGGATGCCGGTCCGCCACGCTCTCACTGTGTCGCTCCTCGTCGAACTCCGTGGTGAGCGTGTCCGCGCGGTGCCGCTGCCGCCAGGTGTAGGCCGTGTTGCGCACGATCGCGAGCAGCCACGCCCGCCCCTCGCCGCTCGCGCCGCCGCGGAAGCCCGCGAAATACCGCAGCGCGCGCAGGGAGGCGTCCTGCACGACGTCCTGAGCGTCGTGATCGTTGCGCGTCAGGTAGCGCGCCAGTGTGTACGCGGCGTCCAGATGCGGCAACACGACGGCTTCGAATCGCTCCAGCTCGCTCGACTCCAACCGGTCCTCGGCGTAGGTGGTCCACCTGTCGATAGAGACTCTGCGCGCGGCCGGATTATTCCCGGGAGAATAAGTAGCCGGCGTCGAGAGTCTATCCCACTGGATCATTCTGCGGTGGCCGACGGGCCGAGGGAAGTGCTCACAACTCGAGGGGAGACGGACCATGGTCGCAATGACGGCGGTGTCGCAGCTGGTCGCGCGCTGGGCGCACTTCTACGGTCAGACCAGGGCCGTGCGCGCCACGGTGACCTACGTCCATCTGGTCGGCATCCTGGCTGGCGGTGGTGTGGCGATCGCCACGGACGTGGCCGCGCTCCGACTCTCACCCGGCCGCGTGGCCGACTGGCCGGCAGAGCTCGATCGCCTCGCCGCCGTTCACCTGTGGGTGGTCGGCGGCCTCGCCCTGATCTTCGCAAGCGGGGTGCTGCTAGTCCTGACCGAGCTCGACACGTTCGCGTCCTCGGGCGTCTTCTGGACCAAGATGGGGCTCGTGGCGCTGCTCATCGGCAACGGCTACGCCCGGCTGCGCTGCGAGATCGCCCTGCGGCAAGGTGCGGTCGCCCGCTGGAGCTGGTTCCGGCGCACCTCGATCGCGAGCCTCGCGCTGTGGTTTGTCATCCTCTTGTTCGGCGCGCTACTGCATTCGACGGTCTGACCTTCACCACACCCGGGAATAGAACCGTCGGCGGGCAGGTCTTTCGCCGTGGATGGATTCGATGCGATACCCCTTAACGAGGAAGGCTGCTATGGACCGCGAATCGAATGGTGTCAGAGTCGGGACGGTCGTCGCTCTTGGCTTGCTCGGCGCTGTGGTAGGCGCGGCGTCACGCCCGCATCTCGACGTTGCCGCACAGGTGAGCGTGAAGCTGTCGGAGTGGAACGTCGGGCTGTCGCAGGCGAGCATCGCGGCGGGACCGGTCACCTTCGTAGTCACCAATGCCGGGAGCATCCCGCACGGCTTCGAGGTGGAGGGAGAGGGGATCGAGCAGGAGATCGAGACGATCCAGCCCGGGGCGAGCGACACGCTCACGCTGACGCTCAAGCCGGGGAGCTACGAGGTCTACTGCCCCGTGGGGGCGGATTCACACAAGAAGCTCGGCATGGACACTCACCTCAAGGTCGTGAGCGCGACGAGCCCCGCCCCGTCGGGGTATGGCGCGTCCGAGATGAGTGAGTCTCATATGAAAACAGAGCGCTTGCAGGCGATCCGGGTGACGGGCGGCGGGCCCGTCATCCAGATCCTGCCGGGGCCGTTTCCCTTCCCCGACAGCGCGGCTCCGATCCTCAAGGCCTTCGGCGACGAGCGCGAGGGGCTCGAGTCGCAGGTGAAGAACGGCCCGTACTCGAACAACGTCGTGCGGAGCTCCGGCACGTTCGTCTTTACGGCGTGGGACAAGGGCGCCGTGCGCGACTCGGTCGATGGCGTGGCCGAGTTCGCCACCCAGGATGGGGCCCGCTGGAAGCTCGTCCTGGACCGCGTGCAGACGAAGGACGTCCCGCACCACCCGCGCTTCGGCGGCGTGATCATGGGCCTCTACTATCACGGCGTGACCCAGGTGCACACGCCGCTCGTGCCTACGATCAACAGTGCCGTGGCGCTGTGGGCGTTCGGACATCTCTATAAGAACGACGTGCTGGTCACCGACAACGCGCAGGTGCACGTGATGCTGCTGTCGCGCACTCGGCGGGACGGTGACTTCGCACTGGCCTGCTGGAATTGCTCCAAGAACAAGCTCGAGGAGCTGCAGCTGCAGATTCTGCCGGGACCGGGCGAGCCGAAGTTCGATGCCCCGGGTGGGTTCCTGTTCGTCAACTGGGAAAAATCGAGCTCCCGTACCCCGGCGAGCTGAGGAGGATTCCAATGCGTGTACGCGGTGCGGTAATCGGGATGTTCGCCGTCGCGTGGCTGGCCGGCTGTAACGGCTACGGCGGAGGAGCTGGATACGGAGGGGGCGGGGGGGGCGGTCCGGTCGGCTCAGTGACGGCCGGCCCCGGCATCCAGTTCGTGAGCGGCCACAACGGCAGCACCAATGCGGCCGTGGATACGATCGCCGTGGGCGCCACAGTCACCTGGAGCTGGACAGGATCCCTCCCTCACAGCGTGCAGTCCGTCGGCTCGACGAACTTCGCGAGTAGCGGCACCATGACCGGGAGCGGGACGTATGCGGTGACGTTCACCGCACCGGGCACGTACCAGTACGACTGCGCCGTCCATGGCCAGCTGATGACGGGCACAATCGTGGTCCAGTGATCGGTGCTGCCCCCCCCCGAAAGCGAGAAGCCTCGAAGCGTCGTAGGGCGCTCCGAGGCTTCAAGCTTCCCGCCCAGCGTCGGGCCGGGGACGTCGAGACCGCCGCGCGTGTTGTCGATCGCGACGCGGTGAGCGCCGTAAACCGACGCCTCGACACGCAACAGGCCCGGCAGGAATCGAACCTGCAACCCCCGGTTTTGGAGACCGGTGCTCTACCAATTGAGCTACGGACCTAAGAGACCAGACGGCTAGACGCCGAGACGCCTAGTGACGCGGCTGGAAGGTAGCGACTTCGGATTCTCCGCAACACCCTCGGATGGGACGGTGCCCGCCGGGACTCCAATCGCGTCAGCCTGGCCGCCGACGCCGCTCCAGGCGGCCGTGGTCATCCTCGAGTGCTAGAGACTCCGCCGCGTCCATTCTTCGCGGCCACGATGTCCGCGATCCGCGAGATGGTCCGGATGCGATCGAGCTCGAGATCATCGTGCGACACCTGAATGCCGAACTCCTCCTCGAGCTGCGCCAGGAATTCCACCAACATGAGGGAGTCCAAATAGCCGGTGTCGATCAGGTCCGTCTCCGGCGACGGGACCTCAAGGTGGAACTTCTTAGCTAACAGCGCGGAGATCTGACGGGTGAGCGCGTTGGTGCTCGGCATTCGAGACGTCCTGATGTTCGGTCGCGAGTAGGTCGAAGAAGAGGCGATCCAGTGGGCGGCCGTCGATATAGTGACACCGCCGCTGCCGGCCGATGTGGCGGAAATGGAGCCGCTCCAGGACGCGCTGCGCCGGGATGTTGGTCTCGACGGTCCACGCGTTTACGGCCTCGAGCCCCAGTTCTTTGAATGCCAACGTCAGCAGCGCCGAGCATGCCGGCAGCGTAGAGCCCCCGTATCGTTTGTTGCCGAGCACGGCCCAGATCGAAGCAGTCTTGAAGTTCCGGTCGACGTTGGTGAGGCCGACCACCCCCGCCGGCACATCCCCGTCGTCCGCGGTATAGATGCGGAACTCGTGAAGGGCGCGCTGCGTCATGACCCTGAGCGCGACCGGAGTGAGCCGCTGCACCCCGTTTCCGAAGTCCAGCCACTTATAGTTGTCGTACTTGCTCAGCCACCCGGCGACCAGCTCGATCGCCTCGGCGCTGTCCAGCGGCAACAGCTTCACGGCTGATACACTCTCGGTCATTGGGCCACTAGCTCCAGGGTGGCCTCACTCCAGTGCGCCCCTTGCGCCACACGTCGGGCGAACGTCGCAGCGTCGCCGTCACAGGACTGGGGGCAGGTCGGGAAGATTTCGACGCTCATTGTTGTGCACGTGCTGCATGGAGGGTGCCATGGGGTGGGTCGGCCCGACGCAGCACGTGAGGCGACCGAGCAGGCAGCGGCCCGTGGCCCCAGCGCCACGACCTGTGGTGCCGCTCCCTCCGAGCCGCGCGGTCCGAGCATTGCAAACTGAAGCGGCGAGTCCCTGTGTGGAGGAGTCTCGTGGTACGCACATCCGGTCGAAGGGTGTTGGTCGCGATGACGGCGATGCTGTTCGTGGCAAGCGCGTGCGACGGTCCCCCAGGTCCCAAGCCGGTGGCAGCGCTCCTGATGCCGACATACCCACTTGGCGTCACCGTCGGCACCGCGGGCGTCGCGCTCGACCCGGACGGTTACGCTGTCTGGGTGGACGACTCCCTGAGTCAGCCGGTCGCCGATAACGGAGCCCTCACCTTCAACGTGTCGTCCGGCGCGCACGAAGTGGCCCTGTACGGCGTGGCGGCGAACTGCACGGTGGGTGGCTTTAACCCGCGGATGGTGTACCCCGGCTCGGACCTGGTGGCGGTCACGGCCTTCACGGTGACCTGCATGTCACAGGGCGACGTGTACGTCTCGACCAGCACGACCGGCGTCGATCTCGATCCCGACGGCTACACCGTCACCGTAGACGGTGGCGCGAGCCAGCCGATGGCGAGCAACGGCACCGTCACGTTCACCGGAGTGGCGGCGGGGAGCCACACGGTCGCCCTCTCCGGAATCGCGGGGAATTGCAGCGTCACCAACGCGAATCCCCAGACCGTCACGGTGACGGCCGGCGCGACGACGGGGGCGCCCTTCTCGCTGAACTGCGCCCCGACCGGGAGCGGCAGCGGCAACCTGACGATCGAGACGAGTACCACCGGCTCGAACCTCGACTCCGATGGCTACAGCCTGACGGTTGACGGGACCACCAGCCGGCCGATCGTGACGAACGGCAGCGTCACCGTCGCCGTGGCGGCGGGTGCACATCCCGTCGCACTGTCGGGGGTGGCCGCGAATTGCGTCGTGGGCGGCGCGAATCCCCGCACGGTGACCGTGCCGGCGGGCGGGACCGCCACCACGACGTTCGCCGTGACGTGCAACGCGCAGCTGCCTCCCCCCGAGGTGAGCGGCCAGGGCCAGATCGGTATGGGGCCTGCGACGCCCGGGGACAGCGTGCTGACTTTCACCTTCGACCTACGGGCCGACCTCACTGGGCGCTTCACCGCGACCGATTACGGTGACATCCATCCGTCGGGTGCTCCGGCATCGATCACCACCGATCCCGCGACCGACCCCGGCACCACGATCACGGCGTACCGCAACAGCTCGAGCGCCTGCGGTGACTCGAGCCGCGGAGTGGAGGTCGACGCGGTCGGCCGCGAAGACGAGGGTCAACTTGTCAGTTACACGGTGCAGCTGTGCGACAATGGACCGGCGGGGAGCGGCACCGACTTCTGGAGCATTTTCATTCCGTCGGAGGGGTACGGGCACTCCGGCAGCGTGACAAGTGGGGACATCGTAAAGCAGTGATTGCTAGTCGACTGCGCGCGGTCCGTGCTCAAGCGGTTTTCAACCCGCCTGCCCTAGGAGAGCGGTGGCGCGAGTGGCGGGGCGGCTATCCGGCAGACGCCGAGCACGAGCCCCATTTGGTCGCCGCGATCACCTGGCTTGCCCGGGCGCAGGACGCGACGCCGGACGGTGGAATCGCGCGTGCCTATAGCCTCGTCTGGCACCGCCAGTTCGGTCGCCGAGGCTGGGAGCCGGCGTATCCGGAGACCACGGGCTACATCATCCCGACCCTCTACGCTGCCGCTGCTCGCTTTGGGCGGCCCGACTTCGCAGCGCGCGCCGAGCGCGCCGCGCGGTGGGAGATCGCGATTCAGTTGCCCACCGGCGCGGTCCGCGGCGGCGTGATCGGCGAGCCGGAATCGCCCGCGGTGTTCAACACGGGACAGGTGCTCCTCGGCTGGCTGGCGGCGTTCGAAGAGACGGGGGACGGGAGCTTCGCCGAGGCGGCGTGCCGTGCCGCGCGCTACCTCGTCGCGATGCTCGACGCCGATGGGCACTGGCGCAGAGGGAACTCGCGCTTCGCCCGCCCCGACGCCACCCTCTACAATACCCGCACGGCCTGGGCGTTAGCCGAGGCGGGAGCCCGGCTCGGCGTGGAGGCGTTCAGCAACGCGGCCGCCCACAGCCTGCGAGCTGCCGCCTCGCTCCAGGCCGGGAACGGCTGGCTGCCGCACTGCTGCCTTACCGATCCCGAGCGCCCGCTGCTGCATACGCTCGCCTACGCCATCCGGGGACTGCTCGAGGGCGGCCGCCTGCTGGGTGACGCGCGTCTGCTGAGCGCGGCGACGGGCGCCGCCCGGGCCCTCGCCGGCACGGTGCGGGCGGACGGCTGGATGCCGGGTCGCTACCGCGCTGACTGGTCCGCCGCCGTGCGCTGGTCCTGTCTCACGGGGCAGGCGCAAATGGCGAACAACTGGATCCGCCTCGCCCAGATCACGGGGCAGCGCGAGTGGCTCGAGGCGGTGCCGGTCGTGCTGGGCTTTCTCAAGCGGACCCAGAGCCGGCGCAGCCGCGATCCGGGAGTGCGCGGCGGGATCAAGGGCGCCTGGCCGGTGGGCGGTGGGTACGGGACGTACGAGGTGCTGAGCTGGGCAACGAAGTTCTTCGCGGACGCGCTGATGCGGCATGAGGCAGTGGAGGCTCAGGGGTTGGGCGCGGTAGCTCCCGTTTCTCTGCTTGCCTGATGGCCGCCACTCCGCAGCGCAATTCCGTCGATCACGGCGGCGGGGGCGCAACCCGCTGGCGCGGGAACAGGCCGCGGTCGGCCAGGGCGACCCCGGCGTCGTAGACCTCGCGCGCCCTCAACAGGACGAGCCGGACGCGCCCCACGCGCCGCTCGCGCCACGCCCGGCGCCGCTTCAGCTCGGCGACCAGCTCCGTCAGGTCGTGGTCCAGGAGCGGGGAGAAGAGCCGTACGTTGGCGACGCGGACGGTCCCGTCGGCGTCCTTCCAGCGGAGCGGGTACGCGGCGCGCGTCAACACGGGGAACGCGAGCCGCGGCTCGAGCTCCTCCGCCACGAAGTAGCCGAACGTCATCGTGTTGGCGGGCACGCCGGCAAGGAGAATCTTGCCGTCGTGCTCGAGCAGCCGGCCGTAAGGCGTGTGCCGGCCGCACGGCGTGTCGGCCTGTTCGTGACCGGCGATGAGCGTCTCGGCCCGGCATCCCCACGCGGCGACGGAGTGTGTCGGATGGAGGCTGCGCGCCACGCCCGGCGCCCGGCGGAACAGCTCGGTGATCAGGCCCATCCGCGACATCGTGTGACGCGCATCGAAGAGGGGATCGCTGCGCGCGTAGTCGATGGCGCTCCCCTGAAATGGAATGGTCGGCATCACGAGGGTACCCGTGGTGCCGACGGCGTCCAGCAGCACCCGGATGACCGCGTTCGGGCCGCTCTGAAATCCAGAGAACCGATCGAAGGCGCTATGGACCATGAGCACGTCGCCCGGCACCACACCCAGCCGCCCCAGGGCGCTCCGCAGGTCCGCCGGCGTGAACGCGAAGAACGTCCGGTGATAGGTGCGCAGCAGCTGCTTGAGGCGGCGTTTGACCGCCGGCGGTAGCGCCCGGCCAGCGACGGTACTGATCACCTCAGTCCACCGCGCTCGCGACGTCCAGGCGGCGCGGCGCCGTCCGCGTACGTCCCACTCCACGTCGCGCGATCGCGCTGGCGACACGTCGAGCCGCCGCGCCGCAGCCCGCCACGAACCGGTACAGCGGACCGAACGCGCGCAACGAGGTGACGCCGACGAAGTACAGTCCCGGTATGCTGCTCTCGAACCAGTGGTTCAGGATCGGATTCGCACCATCCGTCATGAGCTCGGCCCGGAGCGAGGGGTGCAGCATCGGCAGCCTGTTGACGTTCACCCGGTATCCCGTCGCCAGGAGCACGTGATCAGCACTCAGCCGAGCGCCGTCCGAGAGTGTGGCAGCGACTCTGCCGTTCGCCACGTCCACATTGGCCACCGTTCGGCCCTCGTGGAGCGCGATCTTGCCCAAGACTCTGGTCCGCAGCCAATCGTTTGCTCCGGGCGGGTAACTGGCGTTGTATCGGTCCTTCCATGATTGGGGGAACCGATAGAACAGGTAGGGCCGGTGGTCCCACACCCAGTTGACCCAACCAGGCGCGATCCCCGCGTCCGGGGCCAGCAGCCGTGCGAGCGCGCCGCGCGTTTCCGTCCGGTCGGGCGGGAGCCAGTTGATGGGCCGCCGCGATACGACCTGGACGGCGGCACCGGCCTCGTGGAGCAGGGCGGCGAACTCGACCCCACTCTGTCCGCCGCCGATCACGATGACGTCCCGCCCCGCGAAGCGGCGGAAGTCCCGGTGCTCGAAGGAGTGCGAGACGAGTCCATCGGGGATGCCGGCGTACGGCTCCGGTCGATTGGCGTAGTAATACAGTCCCACGGCCATCACGACCGCCCCGCTTTCCACCTCGCGGCCGTCTTCGAGCGTCAGCACGAAGCGGCCGTTCCGGAACTCGACGGACGCAACGTACGTCTCGTCGACCCGTGGCACCGCCCGTTGCTGGAACCAGCAGCCGTAGTCAATGAACGCCTCGATGGGGAGCGGATAGACGCGGTCCCACTGTGACTCCGCGAAGAAGCGTGCGAAACCATACGCATGGCGCGGATCAGAAAGGTTGGTGGCCCACCAGTGTGAGCGCAGGAGCATGCCCCCGGGCATGTGCTCGCGCCACATCTCCAGCGTCCTGCCGAACACGGCGACCCGCAATCCCCGTCCGAGCAGATGCGCCGCCGTTGAGAGTCCGTAGGGTCCGGCGCCCACCACGGCCACGTCGTAGACGGTTTTCATGAATGATCCTTCCGCACGCGGGACGCGAACCGGTTCATCGCCTGGCGCGTGAAGTCCGTTGCCGCCCTGATTGCTGGCAGCGGATCGCTCCACGTGAAGTAGTCATAGGCCATCGGCTTGAGGAACGCGATCCCGAAATCCAGCAGCGCCCGGAGGGGTGACGTCACGCCGGGCCGGCCCCGCTCCCGCAGGGCGGCAAGCGTCGTCCCGATATCTCCCCCGAGGTGGCGCATCCAGCCGCCAATCCGATAACACGGCACCCGCTCGATGGGCGCGCCGCTGGCCCATTGATACAGGAGAGTCGGAAAGTCCACGCCGGCGCGCACCGCGACCTCGACCGATGCGGAGAGCCGCGGGTTGATCTCCATCAGGTGCGACACGCCCGCCGCGTCGCGGCGGAACTCAACCTCGGAGTAGCCCTCGAGGTCGATCTCCCGCACCAGCGCCTCGGCCTGGGGCCCGATATCGGGCGGCACGGCGATGCTCTGCCGTAGCACGGAAAGCCCGCCCAGGGGTGGATCCGTTCGCATAGCCCATTGTGCGAAGCGCGCGTACACCTCGCCGCGGGCATACAGAAAGCTCACCGCCTCGCGTCGCCCCGTCAGTAATTGTTGGATCAGGGCCGCCCCTCCGAAGCGCGTCACCGTCGCGACCGCATGAAATGCCTCAGCCGGCGTGGCAACGAGTGTGGCTCCGAGCCGCAGGCCCTCTCGTCCGTTCCACAACCAGGACGCGGATGGCTTGACGACCGCCGGCAGCCCGACCTTGTTCAGCGCCAGCGGCACACCCCCGACCTCGGTCACGACCACTCCGAGCGGGGCAGGGATGCCGAGGCGCCTCGCTGTCTCTAGCGTCCGCTCCTTGTCGACGGCGATCGCCAACGCATCCTCGTTCCCGAGTGCCAGGCGGACCCGTGGCTCCAGTCGCGCGCGAGACGCGCGCAGCAACGCGATCGTGGCATCGCTTGAGGCGATAAGCACACGCGCCCCAGCGTGCTCCAGCCAGGCCTCGAGGTCCGCCAGGTAGGGGCCCGGCGCATCCTCGGGTGGGAGCACAACGCCCTGCCGACACCAGCGGGACGAAAGTGCTGGAGTCTTGTGGTGCCTGCCCGCGGCCGCCACGCGCAGGCCACGCCGACCGAGGGATCGCACAGCCACCAGCGACTGCCGCAGAGACGCGTCGAGCACTAGCGCGTCGAATGACATCGTCCCTTGGGCGGGGGGCAATAACTGGGCCGCGCGGGGTCGGCGCCCGCGCACCCAGGTGACGCGTCCGGTCCCCGTCTACATCACGCAACGTCTACATCACGCAACGGGTGCGGCGAGCGTGCCTTTGTCGCGCGGCGGATAGATGAAGCGCCGTAATCTGGCGTCGACCACGGTCAACCGATGCGCATGGCTCAGCATACCAACGCCGCGAATGTCGTTGGCCCAATCCGGCTCGATCGAGCTGACTTCCTCTTCCCGATACTCCGTTTCGGTCAGGGTGACCACGCGGTTGATCTTGACGGCGTACCCATCCCCGCGGGAACTGTCTCGCGACGGGCGGTACAGTTGCCCGCGGTGCTCGAATAGCCTGCCGGCGGGTCGTGAGCGTCGTACGTCGGATACGACCGGATTCTCCGGGTGGGCCGTCCAGTGCTTGGTCAGCGGGGTATCGGCGTAGAACAAGAACAGCTCATCACCAAGGGACGCTCCCAGTCGTTCTCGAATATTGGTAAAGAGCCACCACTTCTGGCCGTCGCAATACAGTGTGGTGTCGACCGCCGTGACGTTCTCCATCAGGGTTCCGCAGAACGCCCATCGCGTTGGAATCTCCAGGCAGCGATATACCTCCACGGTCTTGTTGGCGGACGTTTCTGGAATCATGTAGTAATCCCCCTGCCACTCGAAGACAAAGGGATATGCCAGGCGATACGAGCGCGTGAGGACCGGTTGCGGTGCCGAGTAGCGTCCCGTGTCGTCCATTTGCATCACGGCGATATGCCCGGTGCCTCGGTCGCGCAGGAACTCCTCGATGAAGATGTGATATGTCCCGTTCCTGTAGAGGACGTGCGGATCAGCCCAGCACCTGTCCCGGGGCGGCACGATCCTCTTAAACCTCCACAGCGAGCTCGACAGCTCGTTGCGCAAGTCGAACAGCAGGATCCCTTGATCACCGAACAGGGCATCCGTCAGCTTCCGTGCACCGTACCGCACCAGGTGTTTGCCGAATGCGGCGACGAACCGCCGGTTTCGTGGGGCGACGTACAGCCGTTGTGAGTAGAAGCGGAGATGATTGCGCGCATCGACGCGACGAAAGAACTCCGCACCGCCGAGTGCATGGAGCCGCTGCAGTTCTCGTGGCAGGAACGACACGCTCTTCCAGTAGCAGTTATTCTGATTGCGCCGGACCGAGAGCGGATCCGTCGCGGAGAAGGACCTGCACAGCACCGTTCCGTTATCGAGCTCATCGTTCAATCTCTGCAATATCGAGCCGGTGACTGCGTGACCTTCGAGGACTTCCCAAAAACCCGGCGGTCCCCCCCGGTTCACCGTGTTGTCGCCGTGATGATAGGACCACACGCCATATCTCGCGGCCTGCAAGATCCCGCCCCTCAGAATCCTGAAGCCAAGCCTCACGAGGACGTCAAGGTGATACGACCTGATCCGCTCTACGTCATCGTCGGCGAACCAGTCACAGTGTCGCGATCCTTGCGGCTTGACCCGAAGGATGGGCGCGTCGCGCAGCAGGTCCGTCGCGCTACGAGGTTCAAAGGCTTCCGGGGCAGCCGTGAACACCCTGCGCTCAAGCGTGCTGTAGCCCAGATACAACAGGGCATTCCAGTTCTTCACGACCTTCGAGAGCACGCCTCGCCTCCTCGGCGCGAACGAGTCGTTCAACACAATCAGTTGAATCCGGGCATAGGCTGATTGTTGCAGGGTCGCCAGCACTTCGTAGGCCCACGCGGGGAGGGTGAGGGAATCCATCAAGATGCCCACGCGGAGTGCGCCGTTGCGGTCGTACGTCATGGCGGCGACGCCATTCAGCAAACGCGATGCCGAGCCGCGACAAGAGCGAACGTCGAAACACGTGTGGCACACTCGCAACGCCAGCGCATCCGAGCGCCACCGTTCGTGAGGACGAAAACGGTGACTCCAGATTGGTCTCGCTCTTGCTTCCCTCCCGACGCCGTGCAGGAGCTAACGGCGCTTTCCGACCTGGCAGGGTCCCCGGCGTCCGGCGAGGCCCGAGCCCTCGATCGCTCCCTGCTGCGCGGCGTCGCGTGGACCGCGGCAGCCCGGTGGGGAAGCCAGGGGCTCAACTGGATCGCCTGGTTGATCGTCGCCCGGCTGCTCTCCCCCGAGGACTACGGTCTCGTGGGCATGGCGGCAGTGTATCTCGGCCTGGTGACGCTGCTCGCCGAATTTGGGTTGGGCACTGCGGTCCTCGCCGTCCGTGAGTTGAGTCGCGAGCAGCTGAGCCAGCTCAATGGCTTGGCCGTGCTCGTGGGGTGCGTGAGCCTGCTCGCGTCCGTCGTCGCGGCGTTCCCGCTGGGGCACTTCTTCCGTGCTCCACAGCTGCCCCTCGTCGTCGTGGCCAT
>WNGC01001364.1_pt1 | contig 32051 bp, 30 predicted proteins | sample 5400051 | NCBI WGS metagenome assembly WNGC01 (sample SAMN13153368, study PRJNA577476) | soil metagenome | isolation source: 20 cm soil or saprolite under grassland replicate 2 | place: USA:California | collected 2016-06-15
CGATCATCGCCTGGCACATCGGCCGCGCCGCGCGCCCCTCCCCTCCCGATGTCCTGTCGCGGGCCTATGTACGGCTCTGCCGCAAGCTCGCACGCGTCGCGCCGGCGCGCGCCCTGCACCAGGGACCGTTGAGCTATGCGGAAGCCGTGAGCGCGCGCCGCCCGGATCTCGCGCTGCCCGTGCGCGCCCTGCTCGAGCGCTACGCGCACTTGCGCTACGGACGCGCCGACGCCGGCGTGCGTGAAGAGAGCATCGAAGAGTTCCGCCGCGCGGTGGCGGGCCTGTCACTGCCGCGGCCGCGCCAGTGAACATATCGCGCTGATTCCGGAACGGCGTCACGGCGCCGCCCGGGTCGATCGTGCGCGAAGTCGCAGCGGAAGTCGGGAACTCGTCACATCGGCCCGCCCGGTTTCACAGAATCCAACTCGAACTCCTAACATAAAACGTGGGTTCGTGCCGTCCATCGGCCCGCTCCTGCCGCACGTCGGCACGAGGCCGCATTGTGTCGACTGGGCGCCCGCGGACGCCGCCCGGCGAGTACGGTGGCGCCCGTGATTTCACTGGAACATCACATGCACAGTTCACTTAATCCGTTCGCTACGTGCCGCCGCGCGGCCGGCTTCACCCTCGTCGAGCTCATGATCGCCGTCGCGGTCGTGGCCATCCTGACGTCGATCGCGCTGCCCTCGTACACGCTCTACGTGAAGAAGTCCCGTCGCGGGGAAGCCGAGTCGGCTCTGATGGACATCGCGCAACGCGAGCAGCAGTACCTGCTGGACGCGCGCGCGTACGCGCCCAACCTCGCCACACTGAGCACCTCGGTTTCGACGGATGTGACCTCCTACTACACGATCCAGATCTGCCAGACGACCACCCCCTGCGCCGCTCCGGGCGGCACGCCGCCGACCTTTGCGGTCATCGCCACGCCGATCGCCGGGACGGCCCAGGCAGGTGACTACACCCTTACCCTCGACCACACGGGCGCCAAAGGTCCCGCGGGCGTCTGGTGAGACGAACCCGGGAGTGCCCCCTTGAAAGCCTACAGCACCCTTCGCCCCGGAGCTCGCATCTGCGCGCACGCGGCACCTCGCCGTGCGCGCGGCTTCACCATGACCGAGCTCGTCGTGACGCTGGCGGTCGCAGCCATTCTCGTGACGGTCGCCGTGCCTTCCTTCAACGGCATGATTGCGACCCAGCGGGCGCGTACCTACGCCTCCGCACTCTACGTGACGCTCGCCAAGGCGCGCTCGCAGGCGCTCACGCTCAACGCCAATGCGACCCTGCAGCCCAAGGCGGGCGGCTGGCAGACCGGCTGGCAGCTCCTCGACGCCAACAACAACGTCCTCGACGACTACACGGCGGCGACTGGAATAAACGTCCCCGGCTCTCCGGCGAGCGTCATCTACCGCTCATCGGGTCGCCTGCCGGCCGGCGCCGCACCGATGTTCCAGATCAACACCACGAGCGGCAGCACGATGAGCTACCAGTGCGTGTCCGTCGACCTGAGCGGTCGCCCCTACATGAAGGCGACGCCGACATGTTGAGCCGCCGCTGCGCGACCTCGGGGCTGCAATGCGGCAGCTCGCTGATCGAGGTGCTGGTCACCCTGCTGATCCTCGCCTTCGGCCTGCTCGGTGTCTGCGGGCTGCAGATGAAGATCGGGGTCGCGGAGATGGAGTCGTATCAGCGCGCCCAGGCGCTGCTCGCGCTCACGCAGATGACCGAGCGCCTGAACGCCAATGCGGCCCAGGTCGCCAGCTACGTGTCGGCCAACCCAGTGGGGACCGGCGACTCGCAGCCTCTCGACTGCACCGGCATCGCACCCGGTTCCAACCGCGATCTATGCGAATGGAGCAACATCCTCAAGGGCACCGCCGAGACCTCCGGCGGCGGCGCGAACACCGGCGCCATGGTGGGTGGACTGGGCTGCATCACCCAGCTGCAGGCGCCGAACCCGGCGCTCGGGGTGTGCACGCCGGGCGTCTACCAGGTCTCGGTTGCCTGGCAGGGCATGGCTCCGACCTCCGTCCCGGTGCTCGCCTGCGGAACCGGCCTGTATGGCGCGAACGACGCCTACCGCCGCGCGATCGCCGCAACGGTCACCGTGCCGACGACCTCGTGCTACTGAGCGCGCCGATGCCTGCCGCCCGCACAACCCACGTTCCGCCAGGCGCACGCGGCTACACGCTGGTCGAGCTGATGGTGTCGATGGCCATCGGCCTGATCATCCTCGCGGCGCTCGTCAGCCTCTTCGCCGGCCTGCCCGATGCCTGCGCAGCCGACGTGCCGACGCTCACCACGGCCATGGCCGTCCCGGTGCAGGGCTACGACCAGGGTGCCAGCGCCCCCGGGTGCCTCGCGGACCTGCGGGCCGGAACCGACATCCTGGTGGTGAGGCGCGCGAGCACGTGCGCGGTCGGCGCGGCGGGGTGCGATCCGCAGGTGCCCGGAGACATCTACCTCCAGGCCTCGGGCTGCGGCACAGAGACCGGCGCCGGCACCTACTTCGCACTCGACTCCAACCTTGCAAGCCTCACTCTTCATCTGAAGGATTGCGTCACCGTAGCGCCCCTGTACCAATACCGTACTCACATCTACTTCATCGCCAACGACGACAAGCCCGGCGACGGCATCCCTACGCTGAAGCGCGCGGAACTGGGCGTCGACGGGCTGGGTGCCAACGCTTTCAACATCGTGCCGTTGGTCGAAGGCGTGGAAAACCTGCAGCTCGAATACGGGCTCGACACCACCGTGCCGACCACAGGAACGCCGGCCGTGTACACCGCAGACCCCAGCCGCTACAACGGCTGCATGCCGGGACCCTGCAACGTGGTCAGCAACTGGCGCAACACGGTGACGGTGAAGATCAACGTGCTGACGCGCAGCATCACTCCGACTCAGGGATACGTCGATTCCAAGACCTATACGCTCGGTCTCAACGCCGCGGGCGCCGCGAACGTGGTGGCCCCTCTCAACGACGGCTACAAGCGGCACGCGTACTCGTCGGTAGCCATGCTCTACAACACCGTAGCGAGGAACTCGCCATGACCCGATTCCCCGGCCGCCAGCGCGGCGCGACCCTGATCGTGAGCCTGATCATGCTGCTGTTGATCACGCTGCTGGCGGTGAGCTCCTTCACGCTCGGCAAGGCGAACCTGCAGATCGTCGGCAACATGCAGCAGCGCAACCAGGCCTTCGCCGCCGCGCAGGGCGCGGTCGCCGCCGTGATCAGCAGCACCCAGTTCACGACCAGCCCGACGAACGCGATCCCGGCCGCTTCGGTCCCGGCCTACTGCCCGATCATGGCCAACACGACCTGCGCGAGCGTCAACGGCAACGGCACGGACGACGTTAGCGTCGGCGTGACCGCGACCTGCGATTCGATCCAGCCGATCCTCGTAACCCAGCTCGACTACACCAATCCGAACGACGCCGGATGTCTCATCGGCTCGCCGCAGGACTTCGGCGTGGTGGGCGCCAGCACCAACAACTCCATGTGCTCCAACAGCGTCTGGGATATCCAGGCGTCCGCGACCGACCAAATGAGCAACGCGAACTACGTCGTCGGTCAGGGCGTGGCGGTACGGGTTCCGTCGACCACGATCTGTCCCTGAGCGTGGATGTCCAAGCCTGAACTCAAGCGAGCGACCGTCATGAACACCCTGCGCACCCTTCGCCTGGCCCTGGCGCTCCTGATCGGCCTCTCGGTCGCGCCCGGTGCGTTCGCCGACGACATCGACATCTTCCTCGGGCTTTCCGGCGGCAGCGCCGACGCCCCGAACGTCATGGTCCTCATCGACAACGGCCCGAACTGGTCGCGCCAGTCACAGGGCTGGACCGACCCCGCAGGCGCCAAGATCACGCAGGGCGTCGCGGAACTGCAGGCTCTGCACCAGGTGCTCACCTATTTCGGCACCCAGAACCCACCCGTTCCCGTCAACCTCGGCCTCGCCATGCTCACCCCCAACAGCGCCGGCGGCTCAACCGGCGGCGGCTACATCCGCTTCGGCGCGCGTGACATGACCGTGGCGTCCAACCGCACCGCGCTGCAGAACATCCTCGCCAACATCGTGCCGTGCGTCGGCGGCTGCGGCTCGGCCAACGAGAGCCTGAGCGGCATGTCCCACAAGGACGAGACCGCCGCGCTGTACGAGCTCTACAAGTACTTCTCCGGGCTCGCGCCCTACACGGGCGGGCCGAGCTCCACCAACGTCTGGGACGACGTCGCCGGCAATCTCGGCGGCAGGCTCATGGGCCCCACCGGAATGACCGCGTATGCGCAGGGGCTCACCTCCGGCTGGGCCATCGCGAACGGCCTCTACCAGAGCCCGATCAACTCGAGCCAGCCGTGCGCCGCGAATTTCATCATCTACATCGCCAACAACGCGAGCGGCCAGATCGGCTCGACGGAGAACCAGTACGAGCCGAACGTCGTGCCCGCGCTCAGCGCCCTGCCCGCCACGCCGACCGACACCTGGACCGACGAGTGGACGCGCTTTCTCTTCCAGAGCGGCGCCGCGGTGCCGGCCGGCAACAGCAACGGCTCGATCGTCACCTACATCCTCGATGCATACAACGCCCAGAACAACGCCGGCTACTCGCAGTCGCTCCAGGCGGCCGCGAGGCAGGGCGGCGGGCTCTACTTCCAGGTCAACAGCCAAGACGCGGTCTATAACGCGCTGGTGAGGATCCTCGAGCAGATCAAGGCCGTGAACTCCACGTTCGCCTCGGCGAGCCTCCCGGTCAACGCCACCAACCGTGCGCAGGACCAGAACCAGGTCTTCGTGCCGATGTTCCGCCCGGACCCCAAGATCCAGGCGCGCTGGTACGGCAACCTGAAGCAATACCAGCTGATCAACTCGGGCGGCAGCGTCGTGCTCGGCGACGCCAAGGGCCAGTCGGCGATCAACCCGCTGACCGGGTTCCCGGCCCCCTGCGCCAAGAGCTTCTGGACCACCGGTTCCGCCGACCTCACGAACTACCCGAACGGCTACTGGAACTTCGGGCAGAGCGTGAACGCGGGCGGCATGTGGAACACCAGCCTGGAAAGCCAGTCCGCGAAGAGTACCTGCCCGACGACCACCAACAGCCCCTACGACGACGATCCGGACGGCCCGCTGGTGGAAAAGGGCGGCGTGGCCGAGGTGATCCGCAAGGGCAACAACCCGGCGATCACCAACAGCTCGCCCACCTGGAGCCCTTCGCAGCGCAACGTGCTCACCGCGAGCTCGCAGAACAGCCTCGTGCCGCTCACGACCGCCAGCACCGGACTGCCGGCGTCGCTCGTGAACTGGATCCTCGGCCAGGATGTCCAGGACGAGAACGGCAATGGCAAGGGCAACAACGGCGTCAGCTCCACCGAGACGCGCCCCTCCGTGCACGGCGACGAGATCCACTCGCGTCCGCTGCCTGTCGACTACGGCTCGGGCACCGTGCGGGTGTTCTACGGCTCGAACGACGGCACGCTGCGCGCGGTCGACGGCTCGAGCGGCCAGGAGCTGTGGGCGTTCGTGCCCCCCGAGTTCTACACCCCGGCGCCGGCGGCCTATACCCCGGGCGCAACTCCTGCCACGACGCCCACGGGCCTCGAGAGGCTCATGTGGAGCGGCATGATTGACGGGCTGCAGAACCAGATCAGCCCGATCATCGCCTATTTCGGCTCGCCCGCGGGCGTAACGCCCACCCCGCTGCCGAAGGGCTACTACTACGACGGCTCGATCGGGCTCTATGAGAGCGCGCTCAACGCCCAGGGCGTGCCGGGAGCGGTGTGGATATACCCGACCATGCGTCGCGGCGGCCGGATGCTGTACGGGCTCGATGTCACCAACGTGTCCACGCCGGGGCTGCTCTGGAAGTTCGGCTGCCCGAATCTCGGCAACGATACGAACTGCGTCCCCTCGAGCGGAGCCAATCCGACCAGCATGGGACAGACCTGGTCGACGCCGTCGGTCGCCGGCGCCGTGCTCGGGCACAGCTCGCCCGTCATCGTCGTGGGCGGCGGCTATGACGGCTGCGAAGATAGCAACACGCCCAATCCCGCCTGCCCTACCCCGCAGAAAGGTGCGGGGGTTTACGTTCTCGACGCGCAGACCGGCCAGCAGCTGGCGTTCTTCACGACCACGCGCAGCGTCGCCGCGGACGTGGCGCTGATCTCGATCGCGACCGTCGGCGTGGTCGATCACGCCTACGCCGCCGATACGGGCGGCAACATCTACCGGATCGACTTCGCCGCCAACTCCGCTCAGTGGGTGATGAACCGCATCGCCTACACGAACGGCTCGGGGCGCAAGCTCCTGTTCGGCGCGTCGCTGCTGGCCGCGCCCGGGAACCAGGTGTACGTCGCCATCGGCTCGGGCGACCGCGAGCACCCGCTGCAGGCGCAGTACCCCTACACGAACGTCCTGAATCGTTTCTACGTCTTCAAGGACAGCCTGGCCTCAACGAGCGCGCTCAATCTCGACGACCCGACGCAGATGAACGACTTCACCTACAGCACGAGCGATCCGGGACCCAACAACGCCACGACCGGCACCTCCTGCGGCACGCCTGGCGTTCTGCCGATGTCGACCACGAAGGGCTGGTTCATGAATCTCAACCAGAACGGCCCGGGGGAGCAGACCGTCACCTCCTCCGTCATCGCCGCGGGCATGGTGGCCTTCAGCACCAACCGGCCGATACCCCAGACGCTGGGGACCTGCGCCACGACGCTCGGCGCCGCCTACGGCTACTGGGTCAACCTGTTCAACGCTTCCGGCGGCATCAGCGCCACGGGGGCCGCGTGCGGTGGAGTACGTGACACGCCGTTCGTCGGCGGGGGTCTGCCCCCCTCGCCCGTCATCGCCTCGGTGCCCGTCGACGGCCAGGTCGTCGAGGCGGTCATCGGCGCGGCACAGCTGTCCGGCGGCACGAGCTGCGGCATCTGCCCGCAGCAGGTGAAGCCCGCGATCGTCCCGACCCGCAGGACGATCTTCTGGAAGGGTTCGGGCGAGAACTAAAGCGCCGCTCAGGCCGACTTGAAGCCGATCTTCGAGTGCGAGCCGTCGCAGAAGGGCTTGTTGGCGCTGCCGCCGCAGCGGCACAGGTACGCCGACGTCACCCGCGCCACCACGCGTCCCGTGCCGCTCATGATCTCGAGGTTGCCGCGCACTCGCAGCGGACCGTTCGGCTGCGGATCGATCGCCAGCACCCCGTCGCGCGTGGGCAGCATGTCGGTCTTGCCGCTCGGCGGCTCACCGGTCGCTGTGAAGCCGATCTCGCGATGCGAGCCGTCGCAGAAGGGTTTAGTTGTAGACGCCCCGCAGCGGCACAGCGTGGCGCGAAAGCCCGCCGGCGCACCGTCGATCTCGAGCTGGCCGCGGAACGCGTACGGGCCGGCCTCGCGCACGCCGGCTAGATTCACCGGCGGCACGGGCTCCTCGGGCGCACCGTCCTTGCGCCGGTAGCGGATCGCACCCGAGGGGCAGGCGTGCGCCACTTCCACCAGCCGCTCGACCGGCATGGCGTCGGGGTGGATCCACGGTCCCTTCACGTTGGCGAGAAAGACCTGCGGCGCCCCGGTGACGCAGAAGCGCGAATGGATGCAGCGCCTCGCTTCGAACTGCAGCTCTAGCCACTCTCCCTGCACCGTCTCCACGCCGCCGCTGACAGTCGAGGCCGGTGCAGCCGCCGGCGTCGCCGGTCCAGCCGCCGGCCGAGGGGCTGCCGCCGCCGCGGCGGCGGGCGCGGCCGGCGTGAGATCGAAGCCCTTGCCGGCGCTTGCGGCGAGCGAGGCCAGCTGCCGCGCGGCCGCCACGGCGCGCGCATCGCCGCCCGCGGCGAGCGGTGCGGCTCCTTCGGCCAGCTGCTTGATGCGCTCGACGAACACCCGCCGCGCGGCCGGTCCGGGCGGCAGCGCCGCGGAGTCCCGCAGCGTGATGAACGAGACGCCGGCGTTGCACTGCGGGTTGGACGGCCCGGCCGGCAGCCGCGCCGCCCGCTCGGCGAGCGGCATGACCGCCTGCATGAGGCCGATCGCCAGATCCACGGCGAGGGACTTTTCCGCACTCGGGCCGCGCACCGCATAGGCGTAGGCGAGCAAGCGCAGCATCAGCCCGTAGCAGGCGTTGGCGAGATCCACGGTGGCCACCGCGTCCGCGTTCTCGAGCCATACGCGCCCCTCGGGGCGCGGCGGACGGCGTAGGACTGGATTAGTGGCGGCGGGGAACGCGGGCGCAAACGCCGGGTTGCGCTCGGTCAGCGCCTGCAACTCGGCGCGGATTCCCAGGAATTTCTGGTAGTGCGAGCCGATCGAGTCGCGCGGTGCGCCCTCGCCCTGCTCGACGATCGCCGCGAACGCGGCGAGCGCGGTCTTCAGGCACACGACCTGCCGGGCACCGGGCAGATTCACTTCCTCCGGCGAGAGCTGCAACGCCCGATCGCCATCGAAAGCGTTCGCCTCGCCGCAGTGCGCTACCAGGGCGCGCAGCCCCTCCCCGAGGGCCTCATAGAAGTCGCCGACGGTGTCGTAGTTGACGCCCATCGGAGTGAGGCGCGCCCCGCCGGTGCCGCCGCGAACGTAGTTACGCTCGTACGCGAAGCCCGCGCCGTCTTGCTCGGTGGAGCCGCGCGGGCGCTCGAGGAACACGAAGTGCTGCAGCGTGTCGACGTTGAACGGGGCGAGCTTGACCACCACGCTCGCGGGCAGCAGCCCCGGATCGAGCGGGAAATTCGACCGCCCGATGCGCGGCGCACCACCGAGCGCCGAGGTGATGTTCCACACCGCCGCGAGGTGGCCCATCTCCTCGATCGCAACGCCCATCAGCACCTGGCGCCAGCGGCGCACGGCCGCGGCCTCCTCTGCGCGAAGCCCCTCCCGTTCCCCGTCCTTCAGGCTAGCCGCGGCGTACAGGTAGGTGCACATGAGATTGTGCTCGAGCTCCGAAGCCTCGTAGAGCGCGTGCAGCAGCACTTCGCGCTGAGTGAGGGCGGGTGCCGGGGTGACGTCGTTCATGGGTCGGCCCGTTTCGATGCGGCGTGTGTGGTGCGCGCCTATGTCGCACAAATCGGCTGCCAGCGCCATCCCCCGAACCGGCGGCCCTCAGCCCGAGGCGTGCTCGCGCGTCTCGTGGAAGCGGATGTCGGGGAAGCGCTCGATGGTGAGCTCGAGATTCACGCGCGAGGGCGCGAGATACACCAGGGCGCCGCTGTGATCGAGCGCCAGGTGCTGCTCCGCGCGGGCGCGGAACTCCGCGAGGCGCCGCGCATCCGTGCTCTCGACCCAGCGCGCAGTGTGGATGGCGACCGGGTCGAAGACGCACTGCACCCCGTACTCGTCCTCGAGCCGGAACGCCACGACCTCGAACTGCAGCGGGCCGACGGCGCCGAGGATCAAGTCATTGCTGCGCAGCGGCCTGAAGAGCTGCGTCGCCCCCTCCTCGCACAACTGCGACAGCCCCTTCTGCAGCGCCTTCATCTTGAGAGGCTCCACGAGCCGCGCGCGGCGGAATATCTCGGGCGCGAAGTTTGGGACGCCGGTGAAGACCAGCCGCTCGCCCTCGGTGAAGGTGTCGCCGATGTTGATGGTGCCGTGGTTGTGCAGGCCGATGATGTCGCCCGCGTAGGCCTCCTCGGCGTGCGCGCGCTCGGCCGCCATGAAGGTGAGTGCATCGGCGACGCGCACCTCCTTGTCGAGGCGCACGTGAAAGAGCCGCATGCCCCGCTCGTACTTGCCGGCGCACAGCCGCAGGAACGCGATGCGGTCGCGGTGGCCCGGGTCCATGTTCGCCTGGATCTTGAAGACGAAGCCCGCGAGCTGCGCCTCGGGGGGCATTACTGTGCGCTCGCGCGCCGTGCGCGACAGCGGCCCCGGGGCGTGCGCGGTGAAAGCCGCGAGCAGCTCCTCGACGCCGAAATTGTTGATAGCCGAGCCGAAGAACACGGGTGTCTGCCGCCCGGCGAGATAGGCCTGCGGGTCGAAGCGCTGGGTGGCACCCCTCACCAGCTCCACCTCCTCGCGGAACGCGGCGGCGCGATCGCCGAGGAACTCCAGCGCCGCCTCGCTCTCGAGCGCATCGATGGTGCGGTTCTCTCCGAGGCGGCCGCGAACGCCCGCGGCATACACGTAGATGCGATCCGCGAGAAGATGATAAATGCCGTGCAGCTCACGCCCCATGCCGATCGGCCAGGTGACGGGCGCGGTGTGGATCCGGAGCACGCTCTCGATCTCGTCCAGCAGCTCGATGGGCGGGCGACCGTCCCGATCGAGCTTGTTGATGAAGGTCATGATCGGCGTGTCGCGCAAGCGGCAGACCTCCATCAGCTTGATGGTGCGCTCCTCGACGCCCTTGGCGCAGTCGATGACCATGAGGGCCGAATCGACCGCGGTCAGCGTGCGGTAGGTGTCCTCGGAGAAGTCCTCGTGGCCCGGGGTGTCGAGCAGGTTCACGATGCATTCGCGGTACGGAAACTGCATCACCGAGGAGGTGACGGAGATACCCCGCTGCTGCTCGAGGCGCATCCAGTCGGAGGTTGCATGGCGCGCGGCCTTGCGGCCCTTGACGGCGCCGGCCATCTGGATGGCGCCGCCGAACAGTAGCAGCTTCTCGGTGAGGGTGGTCTTGCCGGCGTCAGGGTGCGAGATGATCGCGAAGGTCCGTCGCCGGCCGATTTCGGCAGCCAGGCCGCTCATGGGTCAGGGGACTTCAGGCCGAAGGGGCCTGGAAGGCGCGCAGGGCGAGCTTGAGCACGGCCGCATCCTCGCGGCCGCTGAGCGCCTGGTAGTAGCCGCGCCGGGTGCCGGCCTGCTCGAAGCCCATGGAGAGATAGAGCCGCATCGCCGCGGTGTTCGAGGGCCGCACCTCGAGAAAGGCCTCGGCCACGCCGGCGGCGGTCGCGCGCTCGATCAGGGAGCGGAGCAGGCGCTTGCCGACGCCCCGGCAGCGATACGCCTCGCTCACGCAGAGATTCAGGATATGCGCCTCGCCCGCTCCGATGCTCATGACCCCGTAGGCGATCGCCTGCCGGGCGACCGTCAGCACGCGGCAGACATATCCCACCCGCAGGCAGTCGCGGAAGATCCCCTCGCTCCAGGGGAACTGGTACGAGGCGCGCTCGATGGCCACCACGTCCGCGACGTCGCCGGCCCGCATCGGGCGGATCACGACCTCGGGCGAGGCCTTGAGCAGCTCAGGAGCGGTTGCCATCGGTCGCGGTGCCTTGCGTCAGTTGCTGGTACACGCTGCGCGCAAACTTCAGATCTTCCCATGCCTTGCGCTTGTCGCCCGGCGTACGCAGCAGGTAGGCGGGATGATACGTCACCACGAGTGGAGTGTTCAGCTCGCCGAAGCGGTGCACCCGCCCGCGCAGCCTCCCGAGCGGCACGTCGGTGCCCAGCAGGTTCTGCGCGGCGATCCGCCCGACCGCGAGCATGATCTTCGGCTGCAGCAGCGCGATCTGCTCCACCAGGTACGGGAGGCACGCCGCCACCTCCTCGGGTTTCGGGTCGCGGTTACCCGGAGGCCGGCTCTTGAGCACGTTGGCGATGTAGACGTTGGTCCGTCGGTCGAGCCCGATGGCTCGCAGCATGGCATCGAGCAGCTGCCCCGCGGCGCCGACGAAGGGCTCGCCGCGGCGATCTTCTTCGGCTCCGGGCGCTTCGCCGATCACCAGCCAGTCGGAGCGCTTCGGTCCTACGCCGAGCACCCCCTGGGTGCGCGTGGCGTGCAGCGGGCAGCGGGTGCACTCGAGCACCGCGGCGCGCAGCGTGTCCCAGCGCGCCTCAATCTCCGCCGCCGGCGCTGCCCTGTCCCCCGCCGGCGGAGCCTCGACCGCGCCCCGGCCGCGTCTCACCCACAGGTCGATACCGATCGCCCGCAGGTACTCCAAGCGGCGCTCCCCCGGCATGCGTCCCCCTACGCGCCTGCCGGCGCGCCGCGCACCGCGCGCCGCAGGCGGCGCCCGACCCACAGGAGCGGCGCCGACAGAGCGTAAGTGCCGAACGTCGAGAGCAGCATGGTGGGCGGATCGATCGCGATCAGCACGAAGAATAGCGGCACCAGCAGCATGTAGACGAATTTGATCCGCCGGTCGAGATCGAACTGCTTGAAGCTCGGATAACCGAAACGGCTCACCATCAGCCCCCCGGCGCTCGCGGTCACGACGAAGGCGGCGATCAGCCCGATGAGTCTCGGCTCGTGCCAGGCGCTGAAGTACCAGACGAAGGCCGCCACTATCGCCGCCGCGGACGGGCTCGGCAGCCCCTCGAAGTAGCGCTTGTCGGCGGTGGCGGCGCGCGCGTTGAAGCGCGCGAGGCGCAGCGCCGCGGCCACGGCGTAGAAGAAGCAGGCGAGCCAGCCGAACTGTTTCCAGAGGTGGCCGTACTCCGCGATGCGCACCACGCCCCACTGGTAGGCGACGATGGCGGGCGCGAGACCGAAGGCCACCATGTCCGCGAGACTGTCGTACTCCTTGCCGAAGAAGCTCTCGGTGCGCGTCAGACGCGCGATGCGCCCGTCGAGCGTGTCGAAGATCATCGCGACAAATACCGCCAGGCCGGCGTGATCGAAGTGCTTGTCGATGGCCGCCACGACCGCGTAGAAGCCCGAGAACAGACAGCCGGTGGTCAGGAGGTTGGGCAGCAGGTAGATGCCCTTGCTGCGGGGGCGTGAGTGTTCCTGGGACTCGGTTGCCACAGCGGCAATCTTATCCGGGGTCCCCGAGAAATTGCGCGTCCTGCTGATAAGATGCCAGCGAAAGCAAGCCAAGGCAGCAGGTCCACGCGCCGATGAGGCTCTCCCGGTATCCGCTCAACACCATGAAGGAGACTCCCGCCGAGGCGGAGGTGGTGAGTCATCAGCTGATGCTGCGCGCCGGCCTCATCCGCCGCCTCGCGGCCGGTCTCTACAGCTGGCTGCCGATGGGCCTCAAGGTGCTGCAGAAGGTGGAGTGCATCATCCGCGAGGAAATGAACCGCGCGGGAGCGTTCGAGCTCGTGATGCCGGTGATCCAGCCGGCGGAGCTGTGGCAGGAGTCGGGCCGCTGGAGGGAGTACGGGCCGGAGCTGCTGCGCATCAAGGACCGGCACGAGCGCGATTTCGTCGCCGGTCCCACGCACGAGGAAGTGATCACCGACATCGTGCGACGCGAGCTGCAGAGCTACCGGCAGCTGCCGGTGAACTTCTACCAGATCCAGACCAAGTTCCGGGACGAGGTGCGCCCGCGCTTCGGCGTCATGCGGGCCCGCGAATTCATCATGAAGGACGCGTACTCCTTTCATCTCGACGAGGAGTCGCTGCGGGCCGGCTACCGCGCCATGTACGAGGCCTACACCCGCATCTTCACGCGCACCGGGCTCACATTCCGCGCGGTGCGCGCGGCCTCCGGCGCGATCGGCGGGGACGTGTCGCAGGAATTCCACGTGCTCGCCGCCTCGGGCGAGGACGTGATCGCCTTCTCTGACGGCGACGACTACGCGGCGAACCTCGAGGTCGCGGTCGCGCTGGCGCCGCAGGGCCCGCGCCCTGCCCCGCAGCAGCCGCTGCGCAAGGTGCCGACTCCCGGCGCGCGCACCATCGAGGACCTGGCGCGCTTTCTCAAAGTGAACCCCGCGCGCTGCGTCAAGACGCTCATCGTCGAGGGAAGCGACGAGCAGGCGGTGGCGCTGGTGGTGCGCGGAGATCACGAGCTGAACGCCTTCAAGGCGCACAAGGTCGCCGGGGTGGCGAGCCCGCTGCGCATGGCGAGCGCCGAGCGGGTGCTGCGCGCGACCGGCGCCGAGCCCGGCTACGTCGGCGTGGTCGGGCTCGAGTGCCGCGTGTATGCGGATCACAGCGCACTGGCGCTCGCCGATTTCGTGTGCGGCGCCAACGAGAAGGATATGCACTTCACGGGCGTGAACTGGGAGCGGGACGTGAAGGGGGCCGTCGCCGCGGATCTGCGCAACGTGGTCGAGGGTGATCCCAGCCCCTCCGGCAAAGGGAGGCTGAAGATCGCGCGCGGCATCGAAGTGGGTCACATCTTCCAGCTCGGCCGCAAGTACAGCGAGCCCATGAAGGCCGTGGTGCTCGATGAGGCAGGCCGCGAGACCGCGCTCTACATGGGTTGCTACGGGATCGGCGTGACGCGCGTCGTGGCCGCCGCCATCGAGCAGAGCCACGATGAGCGCGGCATCATCTGGCCGGCTCCGATCGCGCCCTTCCAGGTGGTACTGGTGGCGCTGAACCTGCAAAAATCCGCGCGTGTTCGCGAGGTCAGCGACCGCCTGTATGCCGAGCTCACCGCCGCCGGGATCGAAGTGCTGTACGACGACCGCGACGCGCGCCCGGGCGTCAAGTTCGCCGACGCGGAGCTGCTCGGCATCCCACACCGGCTGGTGGTGGCCGATCGGGGCCTCGAGGCGGGTAAGCTCGAATATCGCCACCGGCGCGACAGCGCCAGCACCGAGTTCCCGGAGCCCGAGACGCTCTCCTTCCTGCGCGCGCGGCTTGCGAGCTGAGAGCGCCTCGAGCGCGGCGCGCCGCCGAGCGCTGCCCGCGATCGCGCTTGCCGTCCTCGCCGCGGCCCTCCCGCATCCGGCGCACGCGGATCAACAGCTCGATCCGCAGCTTCGGGAGGTGATCGCGAAGGCCATCGGTGAGGCGGAGTGCTTCACCGATCATTACGACTCGGCGGTGTGGTACACGCTGATGGAGCCGCGGCTGCGGCGCATCGTGAAGGAAAAGAACGAGCGGCTCGACATCCTCAGGGAGGTCTACTGCGAGACGCACCGGGCCGGTGAGGCGCGCCTGCCGCCGGGCCTCGTGATGGCGCTCATCGACGTCGAGAGCCGCTTCGACCGCTGGGCGGTCTCGCCCAGCGGCGCCGTGGGTCTCATGCAGGTGATGCCGTTCTGGCCCGAGCGGCTCGGCATGCGCCGCCACGACCTGATCCACATCGCACCCAACATCCGCATGGGCTGCGCCATCCTGCGCTTCTATCTCGATCACGAGCGCAACGACGTGCGCAAGGCGCTGGCACGCTACAACGGCAGCCCCGGCCGGCGCGACTATCCCGATCGGGTGCTCGGCGGCTGGACGCGCTGGAGCGGGGCGGACGACCTCGGCTTTCCGCCCAAGAGCCGTTAGGGCCGCTGCACGCGGGGCGCCAGCGAGCGCGCCACGCCCTCGCGGCGCGAGTCGGCCGCGCCCTCGTAACTCCCGTCGGCGCGGCGCAGTACCCCGTGCAGCCCCGAGTTCTCGGCATGCCCGGGCTTGAGCTCGATGCCGCGGTCGCGGAGCCCGGCGAGCAGCGTGGGGGAGAATTTGGCGGTCTCGCCGCTGTAGGTGTCGCCGCGCGCGATCAGGTTCGGCAGCTCGACCGCCTCCTTGAGCGACAGCCTCCAGGCGAACAGCCCGACCAGCGCCTTGGCGTTGTATTCGAGAATCGCGGACCCCCCGGGCGAGCCGAGCGCGGCCACGAAGTTGCCGGCGTGATCGAGAACGATGACCGGAGCCATCGAGGAGCGCGGCCGCTTGCCGCCGCGCACCGCGTTGGCGACCGGGCGGCCGCCCTCGGCCGGCACGAACGAGAAGTCGGTGAGCTGATTGTTGAGCACGAAGCCCTCGACCGTGCGCCCGGAGCCGAAGATCGATTCGATGGTGGTGGTCATGGATACGACATTGCCCTCCGCATCCACGATCACGAAGTGGCTGGTTCCCGCGGACTCGGCGGTCGCGTCCCGTCCGCGCGGCGTGGCGAGGTCGCCGGGGAGCGGCGCGGCGCCCGCGTGCTGGCCGATCAGCTGGGCACGCAGCCGCACGTAGGCGGGGTCGAGCATGCGATCGACCGGCACGGGCACGAAGCGCGGATCCGCGACGTAGCGGTCACGGTCGGCGTACATGAGACGGCTCGCCTGCGCGAACAGGAACCAGGCCTGAGGATCGCTCGGGCGGCGCCCGCCGATGTCGGTGCGGTCGAGTATGGAGAGCATCTGCAGAAGCGACACCCCGCTCGAGGGCGGCGGCGGCACGCACACCGAGTAGCCGCGGTACGGCCGGCACACCGGCTCGGTCCAGCTCGCGCGATAGCTGGCGAGATCCTTGAGCGTCATCGTGCCTGGCAGCGCCGGCAAATGCGTGGTGGCCACGATCTCGCGGGCGATCTCGCCTTCGTAGAGCGCGCGCGGACCCTGGCGCGCAACCCGCTCGAGTGTGTGGGCGTACGTCGGATTGCGAAACAGGTCGCCTTCCTGGACGGTCTCGCCGTCGGCTCGCGAGAACATCATGCGCACTTCGTTGGTCGGCGGAAACGGCGATCCCTCGCCGAGAAACGACGCCAGGCGCGCGGGAACCTTGAAGCCCGCCGTCGCGGCGCGAATTGCCGGCTGAAAGAGATCCTTCCACCGCAGCCTGCCGAGCTTCGAGTGCGCCGCGTACAGCATCGCGATCGCGCCGGGCACGCCGGTGGAGCGCCCGCTGCGCACCGCCTCGACGAACGGCAAGGGCTTGCCGTGCTCGTCGAGAAACATGTCGGGCTGCGCGCCCGCGGGCGCGCGCTCGCGACCCTCGAGCGCGCTCAGCTTGCGGCTCCCGGCATCGTAGTAGAGGAGGAAGGCGCCGCCGCCGATGCCGGAGCTCTGCGGCTCGACGAGCCCGAGCATCGCCTGCACCGCTACCGCGGCGTCGACCGCCTTGCCTCCCCGGGCGAGGATCTCGAGCCCGGCATCGACGGCGAGCGGATTGGCGGCCGCGACCCAGGCCGCTTGCGCACGGCGCGGGTGCCGGTGGAACCAGAGAACCCTGGGAGGCGGCGCGGCCGCAGGCGCGGACGGCGGCTCGGGGGCGACGGGCGAGGAGCCGATCCACAGCCATTTGACGAACGCGAGCACCGCCTCCTGGTCCCCGCAGGCCAGAACCTCCACGCGGCCGTCCGGGAGGTTGCGTGCGTGTCCGCTCACGCCGAGGTCCTGCGCACGCCGCGCGGCGGTGGCGCGGTAGTACACGCCCTGAACACGTCCGCCCACGAGACATCTCTTGCCGATCATGCACACCTATGATGGCACATCCGTTTTGTGGCAACGTCTGCGCTCTGAGGGGGACGGCATGGCGGAGATACTGGTGCTCTACTACTCGCGCAGCGGCGCCACCGCCGAGCTGGCGCGACAGGTGTGCCGCGGCATCGAGAGCATCGCGGGCGCGAGCGCGCGGCTGCGAACCGTGCCGCCGGTGTCGGCGGAAAGCGAGGGGCCCGCGAAGCCCGTGCCCGCGAGCGGAGCGCCGTACGCCACGCTCGAGGACCTCGAGGAGACACAGGGACTGGTGCTCGGGAGCCCCACGCGCTTCGGCAACATGGCAGCTCCCCTCAAGCACTTCCTCGACGGCACGGCGAGCCTGTGGCTCACGGGGGCGCTCGCTGGCAAACCCGCCGGCGTGTTCACCTCTACCCAGACGCTCCACGGCGGCCAGGAGACGACCCTGCTGTCGATGATGCTGCCGCTGCTGCATCACGGCATCTACACCGAGCGAGCGCTGAGTGAGACCGCGGGCGGCGGCACGCCGTACGGCGCCTCCCACGTCAGCGGCGCGGGGACTGCCGTAACGCTCACGGACCACGAGAAGGCGCTGGCGCAGGCGCTCGGGAAACGGGTCGCGGCGCTCGCTGTGCGGCTCGGGTCATCCGCTTCCGGCCCCCGCCCCGCCGCGTAGCACTTCGCGGATGAACGGTATCGTGAGGCGGCGCTGCGCCGCGAGGGAGGCATCGTCGAGCGTATCGAGGAGCTCGTAGAGGCGGCGCATGTCGCGGGGAAAGCGCCGCTGCAGCCATTGCGAGGTTTCCGCGGGCAGCTCGAAGCCGCGAAGCCTCGCGCGCAGCTGCAGCGCCGCCTGCTGCTCGCTCTCATCGAGCACCCGCAGCTGAAACACCGCTCCGGCGGCGCAGCGGGAGCCCAGATCCGCCAGCGCCCATTTCATGAGTGCCGGCGGCGCCTGCGCCGAGACGATCAGCCGTCCGCCCGAGTCCTCCAGCTCCCGCAGCAGGCCGAAGATCGCCCGCTCCCACTGCGCTCTCCCCGCGACCTGATCGATATCGTCCAGGCACAGGCACTCGAGCTGCGGCATGCCGTCCAGCACGTCGACTCCGAGCCGCGCCATCTCGGCGAGCGGCAGGAAGCCGGCGCGCATGCGCTCGCTGGCCGCCGCGCAGATCGCCTGCAGGAGGTGGGTCTTGCCCGATCCGCCGGGACCGGCGAGCCAGGTGAGTCCCGAGCCTTCCGCGCTCGCCAGGCGGCGCACATGCTCGAGCGCCTCGGCGTTACGCGCCGGCAGGAAGCTGGCGAAGACGGCGCGGTCGGGCAGACGCACGCTGAGCGGTATCTGGCGCATCGGCGCGAGTGTCTACGAGGGGCGCACTGCCTGCACCCAGGCGCGGCGCGTGAAGGTGAGCACGTAGTGCACCCCGGACACCGCAGTGGTCGCGAACGTGAGCAGCGCGCCGGCATCGAGCAGCTCGCGTGGCGGCATCCCGGTGGCGGCGTTGAGCAGCACCAGCATCACGTAAGCGAGCTGCGCACCGGTGTTCAGCTTGCTGATCGGCGTCGGCCGACCGCGCAGCGGCCCGAACCAGAGCCGAAAGGTCAACGCGCCGAGCCCGATCAGCACATCCCGCGCGACGACCGCCGCCGTCAGCCCCCAGGGAGTGAGGCCGAGCCACGCGCACTCGACGAATACCGTGACCAGCAGCAGCTTGTCGGCCGCCGGATCGAGGATCTTGCCGAGCTCGGATGTCCAGTTGAAGCGCTTGGCCAGATAGCCGTCGAGTCCGTCCGATACGGCCGCCGCCATGAACAAGACGAGCGCGGGCACGTGGCGGCCGGCGTGCAGCGTGACGACGATCGGCCAGATCAGCGCCAGGCGGATCAGACAGATCAGGTTCGGCAGGTGACGCACGATCGGCTTCGGTGTCGGGAGGGCGCACGCGATCTTCAGCCGCGGGGCTGGTAGCGGTACGCAGGCGGCGCCCCGTCGGCGCTGACACGAGTGAGCCGCGTCGAGCCCGCCAGCGCCTCCTCGAGCCCGGCGGCGCCGCCGCGTACGGTCACATCGAAGGCGGCGCTGTTGGCTTCGGCCGCCGCGATGTTGGCGCGGCGCACGCCCGGAACGCTCTCGAGCAGCCGCTGCACGGCGGCGTAGTCGGCGAGTCCCGCCACCCCCTCGATTCGCACCCTCGTGGTCGCCTCCGCCTGCGCGAGCGAGCCGCCCTGCTGCGGCGAGAGCAGGTCGACCGTGTGATCGATACCCGCGGCGAGCGGGCCATTCCAACCCTCGCTCGCCGAGCGCGTGTACAGCGTCCACTGGAGGTCGGTGTCGGGAGCGTTGGGATCGCCGCGACCGATGAGGACCTGATCGCCACCGTAGCGTTGCGCGGACTCGAGTATCGCCGGCGGCGCGAGCAGGTTACCGTCCGTACCGACGACCGCGAGCGGCAGCAGGCTGATCGGCAGACCGCGCTCGGCCGCGACGCGCTCGAGCTCGGCGCGCGCCGCATCCTCGGCGGCACGCGGGCGCGGCGGGATGAGCACCACGAGCGTGAACGGCCGCTCGCGGTCCCAGATGCCGCGCCCCGCCGCAGTTATCGCCTGATCGACGGCAGCGCCGTCGAACACCACCTGCGATTCCCCGCGCGGCCCGACCGCATAGCCCTTGACGTAGCGCGACGCCTCGGCCACCACGCTCGCGAGCGCCGGGTCGTTGGCGGATTCGCGCCGGCCGGTTGCGCGCACCAGCGCCTGCCGCATGGCGTCCTGCACCGCGGCGGCGGACTGGCCTTCGACGGCGACTTCGTAAACCCGCACCACCCTTCCCGCAAGACACGGCAACGGCAGCGCGCCGGCGAGCGCGCACAGGCTCACGAGAAACGCGCGCGCGCGGTGCTTCGCGGTGGTTGAAGCTGGGCCCGATTGCGACATTGTCTGGATCGATCGCGCAACAGCGCGAAGCGGCAGGTACAATACCATACGCGCCCGTGACAGACGGCGGCCCGCCGCGAACGCTTCAAGACTCATGACAGAAGGCCCGCGTCTCACCTATCGCGATGCCGGCGTCGATATCGACGCCGGCGATGAGCTGGTCGAGCGAATCAAACCGCTGGTGCAGCGTGCGCAGCGCCGCGAAGTGCTCGCCGGCATCGGCGGCTTCGGTGCCCTGGTCGAGCTGCCGTCCGGCTACCGCCAGCCGGTGCTGGTCTCGGGCACCGACGGCGTAGGCACGAAGCTGCGTCTCGCGATCGAAAGCGGCCGGCACGACACCATCGGGATCGACCTGGTGGCGATGTGCGCGAACGACGTCGTGGTGCAGGGAGCCGAGCCGCTGTTCTTCCTCGACTACTACGCCACCGGGAAGCTGCGCGTGCCGGTCGCCGAAGCGGTGGTGCGCGGAATCGTCGAGGGCTGCGTGCAGGCGGGTGCGGCGCTCGTGGGCGGCGAGACGGCGGAGATGCCCGGCATGTACTCGGGCGATGACTACGATCTCGCCGGATTCTGCGTCGGCGTGGTCGAGAAGGATGCGATCATCGACGGTACGCGCACGCGCGCCGGCGATGCGATCATCGGGCTCGCCTCCTCCGGCCCTCATTCCAACGGCTATTCGCTCATCCGCAAGCTCGTGGCGGCCGCGGGCGCCACGCCCACGACTACGCTCGCCGGGAGCAAGCTCTTCGACCGGCTGCTCGCGCCGACGCGGATCTACGTGAAGGCTCTGCTCGCGCTCGTACGTGCCATGCCGGTGCACGCGCTCGCGCACATCACCGGCGGGGGCCTGACCGACAACATCCCGCGGGTGCTGCCGCAAGGCCTGGAGGCCGTGCTCGAGCGGCGCAACTGGCAGCGCGACCCGGTGTTCGACTGGCTGCAGAAGGCGGGAAGGATCGAGTCCACCGAGATGTACCGTACCTTCAACTGTGGGCTCGGCATGGTGGTCATCGTGCCGCCCGAGCATGCGGGGGCGGCGGTGAAGTTTCTCGCTGCACGTGGCGAGACGGCGACGATCGTCGGCGAGGTGCGTGCCGGCGCGCGGGGCGTCGTTATCCACGCATGAGCACGCGCGCGCCGCTCGAGGCAGCGATTCTCATCTCTGGCCGCGGCTCGAACATGATGGCGATCGCGCGCGAGTGCCTCGCGGGCCACATCGCCGCGCGGGTCGCCGTGGTGATCTCCGACCGGGCCGACGCGCCGGGCCTCGCGGGCGCGCGCGAGCTGGGGCTGGAGACCGTCGTGCTGGCGCCGGCGGAGAGCGCCGGCGGCGCGGCGCTCGAGGTATCGCTCGCGGCGGTTCTCGAGGCGCACGGGTGCGACGTGATCGCGCTGGCAGGCTTCATGCGCATTCTGTCGGGGCCGTTCGTCGCGCGTCATCTCGGCAGGATGTTCAACATTCACCCCTCGCTCCTGCCCGGATCACCGAGCACGGCGCCAGCGTGCACTTCGTCACCGCTGAGCTCGATGCGGGGCCCGTCGTGCTGCAGTCCCGGGTGGCAGTGATGCCCGGCGACACCGAAGCGACGCTGTCAGCGCGCGTTCAGGCCACCGAGCACATCATCTATCCGCGCGTGCTCGGCTGGTTCGCGGAGCGGCGCCTCGTGTGGCGCGACGGCGCCGCCTGGCTCGACGGGCGCCGCCTGGACACGCCGATCGTGGAGGACTCCCGTGCCACAGCGCGCGGTTGACGAGAGCCGCCCCAAGCCGCGCGGCCGCGCGCGCCGCGCACCGCGCGGCGCACCGGCGCTGGCCGCCGCGCTCTCGGCGCTGCTCATGAGCGCAACCGCGGGCGCCGACGAGCTCCAGCCCTTCGAGGCGAGCTACACGTGGGTCTGGCGCGGCATGACGGTGGCGGAGTCGCGCCTCAAGCTCGAAAGAACCGGCGACACCTGGACGTACAGCTCGAGGAGCGAGCCGCGCGGCCTCGGCCGGCTGCTGTCGGAGCGCCCTAAAACCGTGAGCGTGCTGAAGGTAACGGCCGCGAACGTCGAGCCCCTGAGCTACAAGGGCGACGACGGCACGGGCTCGACGAGGCGCAAGGTGGACGTCGAGTACGACTGGGAGAAGCGCCGCGTCACGGGCGTCTACGAGGACGCACCGGTCGAGCCACCGCGCGAACTCACCCCACGTCAACCGCTACTGGTGCGCGCCCGGGCGCGGCTACATCCCGATACGCGTCGAGCAGAAGCGCGGCGATGACGTGCAGTGGACCATGGAGATCCGGAGCCTCAGGCGCGAGTGACGCCTCGGCGCGGTTGCTGCGGCGGACCGCCGCGGGCAGCGCGAGACGGTGACCTGCTTTGCGCGATAGTTCCGCCTGCGTGTAAGTATTCGCGTCACGCTGCTAGCCCCGTTGAGGCCACAAGACCTTGATTTCCCTAGACCTGCACTCCAGCCGCACAGAGCGCAACACTTACGCGCGGGCGGAACTATCTGCAAAAAGAGGTCCGATATCCGGCTCCCTCAGCGCTGGGAGCCGCGGCCACTCAGCGCCGACAACCTATCGCACCATGTGAAGCGCTCAACGTGCGCGGCGCGCTGCGGGCTTATCGCCCTAGGTCTTCGGCAGCGTGACGCCCCGCTGACCCTGGTACTTGCCGCCGCGGTCCTTGTAGGACGTCGAGCACACCTCGTCCGACTCGAAGAACAACATCTGCGCGACGCCTTCGTTCGCGTAGATCTTGGCGGGGAGCGGTGTTGTGTTGGAAAATTCCAGCGTGACGTTGCCTTCCCACTCGGGCTCCAAAGGCGTTACGTTGACTATGCAACCGCACCTTGCGTACGTGCTTTTTCCAAGTGTTACCACGAGTACGTTGCGCGGAATGCGGAAGTACTCGACAGTTCGCGCGAGCGCAAAGGAGTTAGGCGGAATGATGCAGACATCGCCGCGGAAGTCGACAAAGCTCTTCTCGTCGAAGTTCTTCGGGTCCACGATCGTGGAGTTGATGTTGGTGAAGATCTTGAACTCGTCCGCGCAGCGCACGTCGTAGCCGTAGCTCGAGGTTCCGTAGGAGACGATCCTCTGGCCGTTCGCCGCGCGCACCTGCCCGGGCTCGAAGGGCGCGATCATCGCGTGCTCGCGCGCCATGCGCCGGATCCAGTTGTCGGACTTGATGCTCATCCGTTACTCCCCGCGGCGGATCGACTGTGGAGGCAGGCGGCGCGCTCGCCGGATAAATGGATCAAGATTATCGCCAAGTGCACCCTGCACGGCGAGCGCGATCCTGCGACCGGCCTCAATGGTGTGGTCGGCGTCAGGTTTACTCGACCACGATCTTCGGAAACCCGCCGCTGCGATCGCGCGCGCGCCGCGCGAGCGCGGCGGCCGTGCGGCGGGCCATCTCGAAGTACGGCCGGGCTCGCGGCGCGTCCGGGGCCGCAACGACCGTCGGCGTGCCGCCGTCGGCCTCCTCACGGATTCTCGCATCGAGCGGCAGCTCCCCGAGCAGCCTCACGCCGTAGTCCTCGGCCATGCGCGCGCCGCCGCCGGAGCCGAAGATGTGCTCGCTGTGCCCGCAGCTCGAGCAGATGTGCACGCTCATGTTCTCGACGATGCCGAGCACCGGCACCGCAACCTTCTCGAACATCTTCAGCCCCTTGCGGGCATCGGCGAGCGCGATGTCCTGGGGAGTCGTCACGATGACGGCTCCCGCGACCGGCACTCGCTGCGCGAGCGTCAGCTGAATGTCGCCGGTGCCGGGAGGCATGTCGACGACCAGGTAGTCGAGCGCCCCCCACTCGGTCTGCTCGAGCAGCTGCGTGAGAGCCTGGGTCACCATGGGCCCGCGCCACACCATCGGCTGCTCGGCATCGACGAGGAAACCTATCGACATGGCGCTCACGCCGTGACCCGCGAGCGGGCGCAGGTGCTGGCCGTCGGCCGTGGTCGGACGCTGCCCGGCAAGGCCGAGCATGAGGGGCTGGCTCGGCCCGTAGATGTCGGCGTCGAGCACTCCGACCCGCGCGCCCTGGGCTTGCCAGGCGAGCGCGAGATTCACGGCGACCGTGGACTTGCCGACTCCTCCCTTGCCGGAGGCGACCGCGACGATATTGCGGATCTCGCCGAGCGGCTTGAGATTGCGCTGCACGGCGTGGGCGCGAATGTCGGACTCCAGGTCGACGGCGAGCGGGGCGGCTATCCCCGCCGCGGCGAGGTGCCCGACCAGCGCGGCGGCGAGCTCCGCCTGGTACCCGCCGACCGGAAAACCGAGCGCGATGCGCGCGCGGAAGCCCTCGCCGGCCTCGCGCACCTCGCGCACCGCCTGCGCGGCGCCCAGGGTGTCCTGCAGATACGGGTCTACGTACGCGTCCAGGGCGGCGCGCACGGCGTCCGGCGAGGCTTTGGAACTCATTTCGTCCACCGCTGGAAATCCAGCTGCGGATTGTAGAGGTTGGGAAGGTGGCTCGCATGCGGTAGGCCGGCCTGGCCTCCGTCAGGGCTGTGGCATAATCCGCGACCGCGACAGCGCAGCGCCGGCCCGGACAGATCCGCGGCAGCCTCGCATCGTCTGGTCGCGCAGGCGCGCTGGATGCGTGCGGAGCGGTGTCCGACGGAAAGGCTGAATGAGCTTTTTCACGAACTTGCGTGCCGACCGGCTCGTCACAGAGATCCGGTCATCGAATGATCCCAACAGCGCGGCCACCCAGAAGGCGATCGCGCGGCTGAAGGACGTCGGTCCCGGCGCCATCGAGTCCGTATTCGCCGCGCTGCCTGAAGCGGACAAGGCCGCCACCATGGCCTTCGTGGAAGTGCTTGCGGGCCTCGTGAGCCAGAAGAGCCTCCCGGTCTTCATGCGCGGGCTGGTGGAAGGCAGTCCCCGGGTCATCTCCGGCATCTCCTGGGCGCTCACCACCAGCCGCAACTACCCGCCGCACCTGCTGCTCGAGGCGTTGTCGATACCCGGGATCTCGAAGCCCACGGTGCTCGAGGTGATTGCGGCCCAGAAGTCGCGCTTCGGAGTTCGGGAGCTCCTCGCCGCGGCCTACACCCAGGAGCCGAACGAGAAGGCGGCACTCTTTCGGCTCATCGGTGAGATCGCCGACCAGTCCGCGATCCCCGAGCTGGTGGGGCGTCTGCAGGGCAAGGACCCGATCGCGCGCGTGCACATCATCAACACGCTCGCGTCCGGAGATCGACGTCCTCAACCGCGCCATCGACGTGGTCATCAAGGCCAACCACCCGGAGACGATGCGCTATCTCATCGAGGTGCTGAAGGATGAGAACGAGAACGCGCGCCGCGCCGCGGTCGAGGTGCTCAACGAGATCGGCAACGCCAAGTCCGTCAAGTATCTGCTCGAGGCGCTCAAGGACAGCGACTGGTGGGTGCGCAGCCGCGCCGCGGACGCGCTCGGCAAGATCGGCGGCCCGAAGGTCATCGACGCCGTGCTGCAGCTGGTGCGCGACAAGGACGAGGACATCCGCCGCGCGGCCATCGAGATCCTCAACCAGACCAAGGACGAGCGCGCGGTCGAATCCCTCATCCAGGCCACGCGCGATGCCGACTGGTGGGTGAGCGAGCGGGCGGTGGATGCGCTGGCGGAGATCGGCAGCAAGCGCGCACTGCCGCGCCTGATGGAGATGCTCCACACCCCGGCGAACGGCAAGGCCATGCCGATCGTGGTGCGGGCGCTCGGCAAGCTCGGCGACAGCCGCCTGGTCGACACGCTGCTGCCGCTCGTCGCCAGGCCCGAGCGTGAGATCCGCATCGAGGCGATCCAGGCCCTGTCCCGGGTCGCCGACGAGTCCCGCGCCGAGCAGGTACGCAACGAGCTGCAGGCGCAGGTCTCCTGCCCCGATCAGACCATATCGCGCATGGCGGCGGCCGCGATGAACGAGCTCGAGAACCGCCTCGCCGGCGTCACGCCGCTCGCCGGCACGTCCGCGGGCGCGGTCGGGGCAACGCAGGCGGGCGTCCGCCCGCCGCAGCCCATGCCGCCGCCGGAGGCGGCCAAGACGATGCTGATCGCGGACCAGGGGGTCACACAGGCGGCGAAGCAGGCGGAGGCGGCAGCCAAGCTCGATATCCAGACTCTAAAGTCGGGCGATGTCATCGAGGGTCGCTACAAGTACATCGACCGCATCGGCCGCGGCGCTTTCGGCACCGTGCTGCTGATGGAGGACACGGTGGTCGACGAGCGGCTGATCCTCAAGTTCCTCAACCCGAACGTCTCGCAGGACGAGGAAGTGATGAAGCGCTTCGTCCACGAGCTGCGCTACTCGCGCAAGATCACCCACAAGAACGTCATCCGCATCTACGACTTCCTCTACATTCAGGGGAGCTACGCGATCTCGATGGAATACTTCCCCTCCCACACGCTCGGCAGCGAGGTCGTGAACGAGAAGCCGGTCGAGCTCAAGCGCGCCATGGGCTTCGCCATGGACATCTGCACCGGCATGACGGTCGCGCATCAGCTCGGCATCGTGCACCGCGACTTGAAGCCCGCCAACGTGCTCATCAACCAGGACGGCTTGCTCAAGATCGTGGACTTCGGCGTGGCGGCGGCGCAGCGCGAAGGCGACACCCAGCTCACCAAGACGGGCTACGTCATCGGTTCCCCGAAGTACATGGCTCCCGAGCAGATCCTCGGCAAGAAGGTCGACGAGCGTGCCGACATCTACGCGCTCGGCGTGATGCTCTACGAGATGGTGACCGGCGTGCCGCCCTATTCCCGGGGCGATCATATGTCGGTCATGTATCAGCACGTGCAGGGCAAGGCTCGCCCGCCCCAGGAGGTGAACCCCTCGCTCCCGCCAGGGCTGGCGGAGCTCGTCATGCGGGCGATGGCGGTCGACAAGACCAAGCGCTTCCAGACGATGGAGGAGCTGCGCGCGGCGCTCGAGCGTTTCCGGAACTGAGCCGAGCCCCCGGGCGGGGGCCTGCGATGCGGCCTCACACCGCCGGGCCCCGCAGGGCATCCCGCGTGCGCCTTGCCAAAGTTCGTGCGTTCGGTCAAATTTCCAGCCACAAGCTGTTGATCCTGAAGTCCCTTTCGGGCTAAACAGCGCTTGGCTGGAGCTCCCGGAGGAACATTCGCTTGGCGCGCATCGACGCGTTTCTGAAGCTCGGCACACAACAGGGGTGCTCGGACGTGCACCTGGCGGTCGGCGTGCCCCCCATGCTGCGCATGCACGGCGATCTGCTGCCGATCAAGTTCCGCGACGTGCGCGCGGCGGAGCTCGAGGGCTACATATCGGAGATCCTCACCCGCTCGCAGAACGAGCATTTCGCCAAGGGCAACGACCTGGACTTCTCCTACGTATCCAGCGAGGGGGGGCGCTTTCGGGTCAACGTCTATCGCAAGGACACCGGCATCGGCGCCACCTTCCGCTCCATCCCCTCCGAGGTCCCGACGCTCGAGAAGCTGGCGCTGCCGCCGATCGTCACCAAGCTCTGCGACTTCCACCAGGGCATGGTGCTGGTCACCGGCTCCACCGGTACCGGCAAGTCGACCACGCTCGCGGCGATGATCGATCACCTGAACCAGACGCGCAGGCTCAACATCATCAGCCTCGAGGACCCGATCGAGTTCGTGCACGCGAGCAAGCAGAGCCAGGTGATCCAGCGCGAGCTCGGCACGCACATCCCGAGCTTCGCCGAAGGCGTGCGCGCCGCGATGCGCGAGGACCCCGACGTCATCCTGGTCGGTGAGCTGCGCGATGCCGACACCATCTCCATGGCGATGACCGCGGCGGAGACCGGGCACCTGGTGCTCGGCACGCTCCACACCACCAGCGCGGTCAAGACGATCGATCGCGTGATCGACGCGTTGCCGGTAGAGCAGCGCGAGCAGACCAAGAGCTTCCTCGCGCAGAGCCTGCTCGCGGTCGTGACCCAGGTGCTGGTAAGGACCCCCGAGGGACACGGCCGCCGGGCGATCTGCGAGTTGCTGATGATGACCAAGGCGATCGCCAAGCTCATCCAGACCGAGCAGACCCACCAGATCCCGAGCCAGCTGCAGATGGGCCGTGACCTCGGCATGCAGCTGCTCGACCAGGCGCTGCTGGCGGCCATCACGGCGCGCACCGTCGATCCCGACGATGCCTATACCTACGCCCTCGAGAAGCGCGCTTTCCAGAAGTACGTCACCGACACTACCATGCTGTCGAAGCTCGACAGCCTGGCTCCGGCTCCGCCGGTGCCGCCCACGAATTCGACGGACTGAAGGATCCCTTCGCACCCGTGGCACAGATCGACCCCCTGCTCACCGAAGTCCTCGAGAAGCGCGGCTCGGACCTGCATTTCATCGCCGGCGATCCACCGCGCATCCGCCTGTTCGGCGATCTCTCGTCGCTCAAGCCCGAGAAGCTGGCGCCGGAGTTCGTCAAACAGGCGCTGTACGAGATCCTGCCCAAGGCGGCGCTCGAGCGCTTCGAGACCAGGGACGGCGCCGACTTCGCCTACACGCTGGAGGGTCGCGGGCGCTTCCGGGTCAATGTCATGCGGCACCTGAATGGCATGGGCGCCGTGTTCCGCGCCATCCCCTCGAAGGCGCTCACGCTCGATCAGCTCAAGATGCCCGAGGCGGTGCGGCAGATGTGCCGCGCCAACAACGGGCTGATCCTGGTGACCGGAAAGACCGGCTCGGGCAAGTCAACGACGCTCGCGGCCATGATCGACGACATCAACACCCGCGTGAAGGGTCACATCCTCACCGTGGAAGACCCGATTGAGTTCGTCCACGAGAGGAAGAACTGCCTCATCAGCCAGCGGGAGATCGGCGTGCACAGTCCGAGCTTCGCGGCGGCGGTGCACTCGGCCCTGCGCGAGGACCCGGATGTGATCCTCGTCGGCGAGCTGCGCGACCTCGAGACCATGAGCATCGCGGTCACGGCCGCCGAGATGGGGATTCTGGTCATGGGAACGCTGCACACCAACGGCGCGGCGCAGACCGTCGACCGCATGGTGAACGTATTTCCCTCCGACAAGCAGTCCCACGTGCGCACCATGCTGTCGACTTCGCTCCGCGGAGTGGTGTCGCAGCAGCTCCTGCAGCGCGCCGACAAGCAGGGCCGGGTCGCCGCGCTCGAGATCCTCGTGAACACCCCGGCCGCCTCCAACCTCATCCGCCAGGGCAAGCTCGATCAGCTCGAGAACACCATGCAGTCGGGTGGTCAGTTCGGCATGCGCTCGATGGACAGCGCGATCCAACAGCTGGTGGACCAGCGCCAGATCACGGGCCAGGAAGCCTACAAGAAGGCCATCAACAAGGCGAAGTTCGAGGAGTTCAAGAGTACCGCCTGAGCCCGTATCGGTAAGCGCTGCAGTCGGCAGGACGTGCGCAGAGCCTGTAGACTTGAGCGGATGAGCCGGAAGATATTCGTCACCACGGCGCTCCCCTACTCCAACGGCCCGTTCCACATCGGGCACATCATGGAGTACATCCAGGCGGACATCTGGGTGCGCTTCCAGAGAATGCAGGGGAATCGGCTGCACTTCGTGTGCGCCGACGACGCGCACGGGGCGCCGATCATGCTCAAGGCGGAGGAGGAAGGAATCAGCCCGCAGCAGCTCATCGCGCGAATCGCCGCGGGCCGCCCCCGGTATCTCGAGGGCTTTCACTTGAGCTTCGATCACTGGCACTCGACCGACTCGCCCGAGAACGTCGAGTTGTCGCAGGACGTCTACCGGCGGCTGAAGAGAGAGGGCCTCATCTACCTGAAGCCGGTCGAGCAGTTCTTCGATCCGGTGAAGGGCATGTTCCTGCCGGACCGGTACATCAAGGGCGAGTGCCCGAACTGCCATGCGAAGGAGCAGTACGCGGACGCGTGCGAGGTATGCAGCATCGTCAATACGCCGACGCAGCTCATCAACCCGTACTCGACCCTCACCGGGGCGAAGCCGGTGCTGAAGACCTCGGATCACTTCTTCTTCAAGCTGTCCGAGCCGAAGTGCGTCCGCTTCCTCGAGGAATGGCTGGGAGCCGCGGGGCGGCTGACCAGGCGCTCGGGGACTGGGACATCTCGCGCGATGCGCCGTACTTCGGCATTCCGATCCCCGACGCGCCGGGCAAGTACTTTTACGTTTGGCTCGACGCGCCGATCGGCTACCTCGCCGCGCTCAAGAGCTACTTCGCGCTCGGCAAGGCGCAGGCCAACGGCGAGCCGCGCAGCTTCGAGGCGTTCCTCGCCGCTCCGGACACCGAGCAGATCCACTTCATCGGCAAGGACATCATCTACTTCCATACGCTCTTCTGGCCCGCGATGCTGAAGTTCGCCGGCGCGCCCTACCGCGTCCCCAACCACGTGTACGTTCACGGCTTCATCACCGTATCGGGCGAGAAGATGTCGAAATCGCGCGGTACCGGCATCAGCCCGCTGCGCTATCTCGACCTCGGCATGAACGCCGAGTGGCTGCGCTATTACATCGCCGCCAAGCTGAACGCCAACGTCGAGGACATCGACTTCAACCCCGATGACTTCGTGGCACGCGTCAACAGCGATCTGGTCGGCAAGTACGTGAACATCGCCAGCCGAATCGCGCCGTTTCTGCTCAAGTTTTTCGGCAATCGCATGCCGCCTCTTGCGATGACTCAAATTGCGGGTGTCCCGGTCGAAGCAGTCGGCTGCCTCACGTTCGCGCTTCAGCAGAGCAAGCTCGTCAGGACCGCGCTCGAGGAGCGCGAATTCGGCAAGGCGATACGACTCACCATGGAGGTCGCAGATGTCGTCAACGCTGAAATTGACGGCTACAAGCCCTGGCTGCTGGCGAAGGACGCCGCTACGAATGAGCAGAGCAGGCAGAAACTCGGCAAGATCTGCGCCGCGTCCATCGCGGCGTTCAAGGCACTCACGCTGTTCCTGAAGCCCATTGTTCCAGCGCTGGCGGCGGATGCCGAAGCGTATCTCAGAGACCAGCCTCTACAATGGGATTCCCTGGATCTGCGGCTGGGCGTTGAGGGTTTTCTGCCGGCGGGGCATGAATTCGGTATTTTCAAGCCCTTGATCACTCGCGTGGACCCGAAGCAGCTCGACGCGCTCTTCGAGAGCGATGCGCAACCCGTCGCCGGAAACCGACCCGCGACACCGCCGCAACCCGGTCCAGGTAGCGTTAGCGCCGGTGCCGCCGCCGTCTCCATCGACGAGTTCAAGAGGATTGACCTCAGGGTCGCGAGGATCCTCGACGCCCAGCACGTCGACGGCGCCGATAAGCTCCTCAAGCTGACCCTCGACCTCGGGTCGGAGACGCGCACCGTGTTCGCCGGGATCAAGTCGGCCTACGATCCGGATGCGCTCAAGGGTCGCCTCACGGTCATGGTGGCCAATCTCGCGCCGCGCAAGATGAAGTTCGGAGTCTCCGAGGGCATGGTGCTCGCCGCGAGCGGGGACACGCCGGGCCTCTACCTGCTCTCGCCCGACGCCGGAGCGACTCCGGGAATGAGGATCAGCTGAGGGCGCCGCGCCCCATGGCGCTTTTTCCGCGCACCCCATCAGGCCATGGTCACCGCCGACGACATCGATGCCCTGCTGCCACAGACGCAGTGCACGCGCTGCGGCTACAACGGCTGTCGCCCGTACGCGGAGGCGATCCTGTCGGGCGGGGCCCGGATCAACCAATGCCCGCCAGGCGGCGCGGCCACTATCGCCGCGCTCGCCTCGCTTCTCGGGCGCCCGGTGCTGCCGTTGAATCCCGCCAACGGGGTCGAGGGCCCGCCGCTGGTCGCGCAGATCGATGAGGAAGTCTGCATCGGCTGCGCCAAGTGCCTGCCGCCCTGCCCGGTCGATGCGATCGTCGGCGCACACCACCAGATGCACACCGTCGTCCTCGCGCTGTGCACGGGCTGCGAGCTGTGCGTGGCGCCCTGCCCGGTCGACTGCATCAGTATGGTGCCGCGGAGCGCTCTCGCGGACGCACCCGAGCCTCCCGCGGCGCACGGCAACCGCGAGCGCTTCGGCGCGCATAACGCACGCATCGCGGCGCGGGAGCGCGAGCGGGCGGCGCTCGTCGCAGAACGCAAACGGACCGCCGACGGAGTCTGACGGGACCGGCCGCAAGCCTTGGTATCATCGGCTGCCCCTTTTTTTCGCGCCTGACCTCAAGGACTCTCTCATGACCCCACTACGAATCGCAGGGAC
>WNGC01000218.1_pt1 | contig 32000 bp, 30 predicted proteins | sample 5400051 | NCBI WGS metagenome assembly WNGC01 (sample SAMN13153368, study PRJNA577476) | soil metagenome | isolation source: 20 cm soil or saprolite under grassland replicate 2 | place: USA:California | collected 2016-06-15
ATTGAGTTTATTCTGGAAAAGGCTGCCAGGTCACTGTTCCCGCTTATCGGATTTCAAATCGCCACTGAATAAACTCAACTGACAATCCACCAACTTCCAGGCTTCCGTTTCCGTCTTCGGCTCACTTGTAAAATGCTTCCCTTAGGAAAGCAACAGAAAACAGCGTAACAATTTTTGCCTCCCACATGGCCCAATTAAGTAGTACGACCGGCAAAAAAACCCCTCGACGAGTGGCAGTCGTGGCCGCAGGAGTGGTGAGCCCGCTGGGGTTTGGACTAGCGGAAACGCTTGATTCGCTGCGTCAAGCGCGAGATTGCGTTACCGCAGTGACACGATTTTCGGTCGCTGAGTGTCGCTGCAAAACTGCGGGTCAAATCCCCGATGACCGCCTCGCAGCTGGTCTGAGCAAGACGTTCCGTGCCAAACGCTTGCATCGCGCGTCGCACATGATGATTCACGCGCTAAAAGAAGCCATGACGCAAGCGCCGGAGTTTGCGCCTGAGTTAACGGTAATCGGAACGACGAGCGGCGGCATGTCTTACGGAGAACAATATTACCGGTCGCTGCGTCAATCAGGAAATCTCCGGCACGCGCCGATGTGGATCGCGAATTACCCTGCGCAAAAACCAGTAATCGATGCACAGGAGAAAATTCTCGGTGTTTCTGTCCCATGTCAGGTGATCGCGAACGCCTGCGCTTCGGGCACAAATGCAATTGGTCACGCATTCGAATGCGTGCGGTCAGGCCGTTACCAGCGCGTATTGACGGGAGGCTATGACGCTCTTTCGGAACTGGTCTTCACGGGCTTCGATTCGCTTCAAGCCTCGACGCCTGAAAAATGCCGTCCGTTTGATCGAAATCGCGCCGGCATGGTGCTGGGTGAAGGGGCCGCCATTCTCGCGCTGGAAAATCTCGAGCTTGCTCAAGAGCGTGGTGCGTTTGTGCTGGCGGAAATAGTCGGCTACGGGATTTCCACAGATAATTTTCACATCACGCAACCGAATCCTTCCGGTGTTGGGGCGCGACAAGCGATGGAGCGAGCTCTTCACAGCGCGCAAATTTCTGCAGACGACGTCGATTACATTAACGCGCACGGAACCGCAACGATTTTTAATGACGCCGCTGAAGGAAAGGCGATCAGCACGCTATTTAATGGGGTGCCGGTGAGTTCGACCAAGAGCATGATGGGGCATTCGCTGGGGGCCGCGGGCGCGATCGAAGCCGTCATCTCTTTGCTGGCGTTACGCCATCAATTTCTTCCTCCCAACATCAATTTTAACGCTTTGGATGACCGCCTCGACCTAAATGTTGTAGCGAACGAATCGCGACCGGCTGTGGTACGTATGGCGCTTTCGAATTCTTTTGGCTTTGGCGGCACGAATGCTTCGATTCTGTTGCGCAGGGTTGGAGCATGAGTTTGGCAATCGCCGGAATGGGGTGGGTGACCCCGCTTGGAAATGGCGTCGACGCCGTATGGGAGCGGTTGCTTCGTGGCGACGAGTCAACTGCGACAGCGATTTCCGAGCAATTTGGGGATAGGTCCTACAGCGCCTTCCGCGTACCTGATTCGGCGCTTACCGGTTTGGCGCATCCGCGCCTTCGCCGGGCGAGCGTGATTTCGCGATTTGCCGCAGCAGCAGGTCTCGAGGCATTACAGGCTGCCGGCATATCGGTAGATTCTCAGAAGGGGCAACGAATTGCCCTCATTTTCGCAATTTCTAACGGCGGTGTGATTTATACCAAGCGCTTCTACGGCGATGTTGTCGAGACCGGTGCGCAGTCGGCTAGTCCTCTCTTGTTTCCGGAAACGGTTTTTAATGCCCCGGCGAGCCATCTCGCGGCGATTCTGGGGGTCACCGGTATCACATATACTGTCGTTGGTGACGGCGCGGTTGGCCTCCTTGCAATAAGAATGGCGGAGGACGTGATGACGGATAAGTCGCTTGATTATTGCCTGGTTGTCGGCACCGAGGAAGTCGATTGGCTGTTATGCGACGCGTACCGGCGGTGGCATTTGCTTCGTTCGGCGCCCCCGATTGAACCGTTCAGCAAAAAAAAGCGAGGAATGATTTTAAGCGAGGGTGCAGGAGCGATTGTGCTCGAACGCCCGTCACGCCGCAGGGCAGCGGAGTCGGAAGCTAGGTCAGTTACGATCGAACATGCTCATCCGGGCGGCTGTTACGGAAAGCGAACTGAAGCAGTGGAAATTTTGAAGAGAATGCTGCGCGATCTCAACCCGACCGAAGCCGACTTTGTGATCTCGAGCGCGAACGGGACATTTATCGACGAGGCCGAGCAACAAGCGTTGGCGCAGATGACTCCAGATGCAATTACTTACACTGCAAAACCAGCGCTGGGCGAAAGCGTAGGCGCTTCGGGACTGTGGCAAGTCATCCTGGGAGTCCAGGCCTTGCGTTATCAGGAGCTTCCGCCTGTGCTTCACGCGGACCCAGCAATTTCGTTGCGGCTTGCGCGTTCACGCATGGCAATGGACAAAGCGCGCCGTGCGATCGTCTTGAGCTCGGGAGTCAATCAGCAAGTGGCCGGTTCGCGGCTGGCAATCGGGTGACGTTGTAGATCTTGGTGATCGCGAATTTTCCTGCCATCGATTTCAGTCCCGGATCAAACACCTCCGGATAGTTATCGCATTATCGAAGCGGTACGAGCTCCCAGTTGATTGTTCTATCCGAAACTCGGAGCCATGCCATGCTGGGCGGAGAACCGCGGTTTGGTCGTGTCACGCATCCGGGATTCAAAAATAAAACATTCCCGCGCTTTTCCTGTCGCGGTACATGCGTGTGTCCGTGCAGAACAACATCAACCTCATCGGGCAGATGGTCAGGCGGCACGTGTTGCAGGCGAAACTTGAAACGGCCTCGCACAAGATCGACAACTAACGGCCATTCAAAATTGCTGTCGCAGTTTCCTCGCACGACAGTGACTCGAGGCCCGATCGCTCTGAGCTCATCCAGAATGCTCTCTGCGCAGACATCGCCAAGATGCCAGATTTCATCAGCACTCCTGGCGATTTCTCTGACCGTTTCTGGTAAACGATTGTGCGTGTCCGCCAGAACGAAAATACACAAGGCGTCTTTCGATTTGCCAGGTGTTGTCATAGCGCGACAAAGTTGTGTTTACACACTGTTATGCGCTGCGTGTTTCGGGCGCTGTTTCGATGCATGCGTTGATTTGCGCGACAGCGGATGTTACGTAGCCTCGCCCGCTCTGCCATGAGTCAGAACTACAAAAATACTCTTAATTTGCCACGCACGGATTTTCCGATGAAGGCGAACCTCGCCGCGCGCGAGCCGGAAATGCTCCGAGCGTGGGAGGAGACCCGGCTCTATCGGCAAATCCAAAAATCGAGAGAGGACCGCGAGTTGTTTGTACTTCATGACGGACCGCCATTCGCCAACGGAGATGTGCACATGGGCACCGCGCTCAACAAGATTCTTAAAGATTTCGTGGTGAAATCGCAGACTATGCTCGGCAAACGCGCGCCATACGTGCCGGGATGGGACTGTCATGGTCTGCCGATCGAATACAAAGTGGTGAAGGAATCCCGCGGCCTTTCGCCATTGGAAATTCGGAAGAGATCGGAAGCGTTTGCCCGAAAGTTCGTCGACATCCAACGCGAACAATTCAAACGTCTCGGCGTCTTCGGCGACTGGGAGAATCCGTATCTTACGATGGATCCCAAATATGAAGCAGAGATCCTGCGCGCTTTCGCCGTATTCGTTGAGGAAGGTCTCGTTTACCAATCGAAGAAGCCGGTTTTTTGGAGCACAGGTGCGCAAACCGCACTGGCCGAAGCTGAGGTGGAATACCAGGAGCGCGACGACACCACGGTTTACGCGGGATTTCCGCTTTCTCCCGACCAGGTGACGAAAATCAGTTTACCAACTGACAAGCCTGTAAACGTCGCGATATGGACAACCACGCCATGGACACTGCCTGCAAACCTCGCGATCGCGGTGGATCCCGATGCCGAGTATGAAGTCCTGAGTAACGAAAAAGAGCGAGTGATTGTCGCTCGCAAGCTGCGCGACCAATTCATTCAACAAACTGGTTTTGCGGCGTCCGAAGAATCGATTTTTCGCCCCGGGAAACGGCTCGCCGGCCTTCAGGCGCAACATCCTTTTCTCGACAGAAAATCAATCATACTCGCCGCCGATTTCGTGACCATGGATACAGGAACGGGCCTGGTGCATATCGCGCCAGGTCACGGCGAAGATGACTATTGGTTAGGCCGGGCGAACGGCTTGGAAATTCTGTCTCCGGTTGATGACCATGGACGTTTTACCGATGAAGCCAATTTGCCAAATCTCACTGGGAAATATGTCTTCGATGCCAATTCGGACATTGTCGATTTGCTGCGTGAGCGGGGAATGTTGCTTGGCCAACAGAATTTTCATCACTCGTATCCGTATTGTTGGCGCTCAAAAACGCCAATCATCTTCCGCAATGTTGAGCAGTTCTTCATTCGGATCGATGAGCTGCGCGCAAAAGCGCTCAATGCCATTCACAATGAAGTGAAATGGATTCCTGCATGGGGCGAAAATCGCATCGCGGGCACGGTTGAATCTCGTCCCGATTGGGTGATTTCGCGCCAACGAAGCTGGGGCGTGCCATTGCCTGTTTTTTATTCCAAGGAGGGAAAAGCAATTCTCGACGCAAAGATTATTCGGAAACTGGCCGATCTTGTTGCCGAGCGAGGCTCTAATGTTTGGTTTGAACTCAACGATGTCGATCTAGCCAGGGAACTTGGTCTTCCGCCGGGTACAACAAAACGCAACGATACGATCGATGTCTGGATCGACAGCGGCGTTTCGCACAAGGCGGTTTGCGCGTTGCACCCCGAACTGCGCGATCCGGCCGACGTGTATCTCGAAGCAACGGACCAACACCGCGGCTGGTTTCAATCATCGCTCATGACGAGCATCGCGCTGAATAATCGCGCGCCGTATAAAACCTGCGTAACGCACGGGTTCGTTGTCGACCTTGATGGAAAGAAAATTTCCAAATCCAGCGCTTACGAGAAGCCGGTTGATGCCGGCCATTTTGTGAACGAACACGGCGCAGACCTGGTTCGTTTGTGGGCGAGCAGCATCGATTACACCGCTGACGTTCCGTTTTCGGAGGAAATGTTTACGCGTCTCGGCGACACCTATCGCCGGATTCGGAACACGCTGCGCATTCTACTGGGAAACCTTTATGATCTTCCTGCAGATGGCTTGTCATCCCGAGCGAAGCGAAGCGAAGTCGAGGGATCCCGTGATGAAATCTTAAAGGTAACGCAACAGGATTCCTCGACTTCTCTCGGAATGACATTAATTGATCGCTGGATTTTGGAGCGTTTGAACGACGTAATTGCTGATTGCCGATCGGCGTACGAAGTGTTCGAGTTTCACAAGGTTTATCACGCTCTGAACCAGTTTTGCGCCGTCGATCTAAGCAGCCTTTATATCGACATCACCAAGGACCGGATGTATTGCGACGCGACAGATTCGTTCCGGCGTCGCGCCACTCAGGCAGTCATGCATGAAATTTTCGGTGCGCTGTGTCGATTGCTCGCGCCAGTCCTCGTATTCACCGCAGAGGAATCTTGGCGATATTCGGCCGTCGGCGGATCAGTGCATCTGCAGGAATTTCCCCAACCGATCCAGCGAAGGCAAGAAGCCAGCGAACACGTTGCCGAGCTTTTGAAATTGCGCGGCATAATCAGCCAGGCAATTGAGCGAGCGCGTCAAGAGAAGCTGATCGGAAATGCTCTGGAGGCGGCGGTTGTCTTACATTCAAACTCCGATGTCACGTCGAAAATCAGCAAGGAAGAGCTGGAGGAATTTTTCATTCTGAGCGATCTGACGATTCACCAGGCAGATGACGCCAGTGCGTCCGTCACTAAAACGCCATACCAGAAATGCGCCCGTTGCTGGCGTCACCGTCCAGCTGTTGGTACAAGCAAGAAGCACCCCGATTTGTGCGATCGGTGCGAAGGCGTGGTCAGTGGGAGCGCCTCCTAGCCGTCATGTCGAGCGGAGTCGAGACATCCCGTGAAGGCACACTCGATATTGCCACGGGATTCCTCGACTTCGCTCCGCTTCGCTCGGAATGACAACATGTTAGAATGAAATTCATCCTCTTTCTTTCACTTCCGCTCTACGCATTGGATCAGTTGACCAAGCAGATGGTTCTGCGGTTCATCAGCCCTGACGAGCCGCATGTCCTGATCGCAGATTTTTTTAGTCTGGTTAACGTGACCAATACGGGAGCAGCGTTCGGGTCCTTCAGGGGCAACAATGCCTTCTTCATCGTTATTTCGTCTGTGGCACTCGTGATTGTTTTGGGGCTGCTCCTGCGAACGCGAACACGTGATCGTTGGCGCGATCTTTCGCTGGCACTTCTCCTGGCGGGGATCGTGGGAAATCTTACTGATCGCGTTCTTTACGGACACGTGATCGATTTTCTCCTTTTCGATTTGCACGTTCCCTATGCGCATCCCTGGCCGGCATTCAATGTCGCCGACTCCTGCATCTCGGTTGCAGTGGTCTTGTTCATCATTCATTCGCTTTGGAAGCAGAAGAGCGCCGGCTAGGAACGCCGCGCCGCGCTGATGCGTTGCGCTTCACGTAGACAAGCGACTAGAGTGACCGGATGAGATCTTCCCCAATGGAAGAGGCAGCGCGCAAAGTCGCTGCACGCTTGCGCGAGGATGGTCACATCGCGTACTTCGCCGGTGGTTGTGTGCGCGACATGGTCCGCGGCTTGGCGCCAAAGGATTACGACATTGCCACCGACGCGCGACCGGAAGTGGTGCAGAAACTTTTTCCACGAACTTATGCGGTCGGCGCGCACTTTGGCGTGATCATCGTGCTGGAAAACGATTTCCAATTCGAAGTGGCAACGCTTCGGTCCGATGAGGCTTACATCGACGGACGGCACCCAACCGCAGTTCACTTTTCTTCGCCCAAAGAGGATGCCCGGCGCCGGGATTTCACGATAAATGGAATGTTTTACGACCCGGTTGCAGAAGAAGTGATTGATTTCGTCGGTGGCCGCGCCGATATCGCCGCGAAATTGGTGCGCTCTATCGACGACCCTGCGCAGCGTTTCGCGGAGGATCGGTTGCGAATGCTGCGCGCAGTGCGGTTCGCGACCGTGCTCGATTACCAGATCGATGCAAAAACATGGGACGCTCTGGTGAACAATGCTGTATCAATCCATGAGATCAGTGCGGAACGAATCCGCGATGAGTTGGTGCGGATTTTTCTGTCACCGAATCGCGGCCGTGGCTGGGACTTACTGGATGCAAGCGGGCTAATGCGCGCCATTCTCCCTGAGATTGAGGCCATGAAGGGTTGCGAACAACCCGAGCAATTTCATCCTGAAGGCGACGTTTTCAAACACACGCGACTGATGCTCGATTTTCTGCCGGAGAACGTTTCGGTGCCGCTCGTCTTCGCGGTCCTGTTTCACGACGTGGCAAAACCACGCACGGCAACCGTGGATGAAACAGGGCGAATTCGTTTTAGCGGGCATGACCGGCTAGGTGCGGAGCTGACTGAGGAAATCATGCGGCGCCTCCGATTTTCCGGCGCTGAAATCGAGGACACAGTCGAAATGGTGCGGCAGCATATGGTTTTCAAAGACGTGCCCAAGATGCGCGTGGCGAAATTAAAGCGTTTCATGGCGCGGTCGACTTTCGATGACGAACTTGAGCTGCACCGGGTTGATTGCCAGGGCAGCCATCGCATGCTCGACAACTACGAATTTCTCGTTCGGAAACGCGAAGAGTTTGCTAACGAACCAATTATTCCGCCACCGCTCGTACGAGGGGATGATCTGATCGCTCTCGGTTTAAAACCCGGCCCGAAGTTTAGCGAGATTCTTGAAGCGGTCGAGACGCGCCAGCTCGAAGGAACGTTGCGTACTCGAGAGGAAGCGCTCGAGTGGGTGAAACGCGAATACTCGTTAGAGCATAAACATTAACGTCGAATGAGAATTCTGATGATTAGCGCCGAAGGACCGCCGCTCCAACGGGCGGGAGCGGTTATCGATGTCATGGATGGACTGCCTGCTGCGCTCCGTTCCCAAGGACATGAGGTTTGTGTAGTTCTTCCTTTCTACCGCGAGATTCGAAATAACCGAGCATTCAAGAAAAACGATACGGGGATTGCTGTCGATGTGCAGGTCGGCGACAAAGTTTACGGTGCCCGGTATCTCGAAGGGCGAAGTGCCAGCGGCGTGCAGTTGTACGTGGTTCGCTGCGATGAATTTTTCGATCGCGACGGAATTTACGGCGAACGGGGCAAGCCGTATGAGGATAACGCCTCACGGTTTATCTTTTTTTGCAAGGCAGCGTTGGAGCTCTGTCGCCGACTGACGCCGCAAGTACAAATCTTGCACGTGCACGACTGGGCTGCGGCTTTGGTGCCGGTGTTTGTGCATGCGCAAGGGCTGCCGTTCAAGACCGTGTTGACCATTCATCATGTCGCTGATCAGGGCAGTTTTTGGGGACTCGATTTCGGACTTACAAATCTCCCGGAGCGGTTTTTCACCCTCAATGGAGTCGAGTTTTTCGGACGTCTGAATTTTCTCAAGGGCGGGATTCTCTATGCCGATAGGATCACAACAGTAAGCGAACATTACCGGCGCGAAATCTTGACACTCGCCGGCGGCTACGGCCTCGATGGAGTATTGCGCGAAAATGCGCATCGCCTGAGTGCCATTTTGGATGGCGCAGATTACAAGCTTTGGAATCCAGCGTCGGATCGCTTGTTACCGGCACGCTACGATGAAAAACGGCTTCGTGGAAAACAGGTTTGCCGCGATGCCTTGCTAAAGGAAATGAAACTCGCGTCCGGACCGCGGGGTCCGGTCTTCGGCATGGTGACTCGTGTTGTTAAGGAAAAAGGTTTCGAGATTCTGGTGCCGCTGCTTGATCGACTCTTATGGGATGATGTGCGCTTGATCATACTCGGGGAAGGCGATCCGGTCTACGAAACAGCACTGGCGGTCGCAGCCAGAAAATTCCCGACGAGGTTCGCATATCAAAAGAACTATGACGCGAAACTGGCGCACCTAATAGAGGCAGGGATGGACGTCAGCCTGATTCCATCACAGTTCGAGCCTGCGGGTTTGAGCGCGATGTACAACTTGAAGTACGGTGCTCTTCCGGTCGCGCGCGCGACTGGCGGAATTCACGAGATCATCGAGGACTACGATCCGATCTCAGACAGCGGTTACGGTTTTCTCTGTTACGAATATTCAAGCGAAGCTTTCTGGGACGCGATTAAGCGTGCGCGTGAAATCTTCGGTGGTCGGAATCTCTGGACCAAGCTGATGAAACGGGCGATGTCCCGCAATTTTTCCTGGGACGCGTCTGCACAACGCTACGAAGCTTTATACAAAGAGCTCGTTGACGCCGCCGCCAAAGCGGCAGCGTAGTCACTTGGACACCTGGGGTGGATTCGTCTCTCCCCTTGGGAAACGGGGAGGGGCGACCTTTTTGCGCGCCAGCGAAATCAAGCTTTCTGTTTGCCATTCCCGCCGACCTGTGGAATTTTGGACGGCTTTTTCCCCTTGGGCACTTATGGCTTACGCAATTATCAAGACTGGCGGCAGACAGTTTCGCGTCGCAGAAGGCGATACGATCGATGTCGATCTTCTGGAGGTCGATCCTGGCAAGACTGCGACCTTCGGCGACGTGCTGATGTTTGCTGACGGAAGGGACGTGACGCATGGGAGCCCGCTCATTTCCGGAGCGAAGGTCACTGCTGAAGTTCTGGAACAGCGTAAGGATAAGAAAGTCATCGCGTTCAAATACAAGCGACGCAAAGGCTATCACCGCACAGTCGGGCATCGGCGCAAATTGACGCGCGTGAAAATCAAAAGCATCAGTGTAGGAGCGAAAAAATCCGCCGCGAAGAAAACCGACGAATAAAAACGGATAGCGGACTATCAACTATTAACTCTCAACCAACGACTTTTTTCGATGGCTCACAAAAAAGGACAAGGCAGCGTTAAGAATGGCCGCGACAGCGTCAGCAAGCGGCTGGGCGTTAAAAAATTCGGCAGCGAAAGGGTCGTTGCCGGCAATATCATCGTGCGTCAGCGCGGGACAAAATTTTTGCCTGGAAAGAATGTCGGGCTGGGCCGCGATTACACGATTTTTGCGCTGGTTGATGGAAGCGTGCGCTTCGATCGGGCCGGACGACGGATAAACGTTGATCCGATTGTGACCGGGGACTAGTTCGTCGATTCTGCTTCCCCGCGCCAGCCGCCTTCTGTATAAAGGCACCCCGCTCATGAGATATAACACTTTTATTCTTTTTGGCGCGCCGGGCAGCGGCAAGGGCACACAGGGCAAAACGCTTGGAACGATCCCGCGCTTCTATCACTGTGCATGTGGCGATGTATTTCGCTCCATCGACACCCGTACGAAAGTCGGCAAAGCGTTCCTGGAATACTCGAGCAAAGGCCAACTCGTCCCGGACGATATCACCGTGGAGCTTTGGCGAGAGGCAATCGATGCGGCTGTGGAAGCCCATAAATTTAAGCCGGATATCGACACACTCGTGTTGGACGGTATTCCGCGGAATGTTGGCCAGGCCAAGATTATGGGGAAAATGATCGATGTTAAAAAAGTCTTTCATCTCGCGTGCCCGAGTCGCGAGACGCTTTTTTATCGGCTCAAAAAACGCGCCCTGAAGGACAACCGCCTCGACGATGCAAACGAGCGGGTTATCCAACGACGCCTCGATATTTACGAAACGGAATCGAAGCCAGTGCTTTCGTATTATTCGAATGAGCTGGTGACCGTGGTTGACGCGACTCAGCCGCCCGCGAAAGTTCTGCTCGATATTCTAAAGAGCCTGAACGGCGTGTATGAGCCAGCAGCAGTTTGAAAATTTTACAGCATCCAGCCTCTACTGTGAAAAGTGCCGGACCGCTATGCCCGTGCGGGAGCGGCTGCTTTTAGTCCTCCCGGACAAGGAGATTTTCGATTATCTCTGTACTGGGTGTGGGTCGTCGGTAGGCCGGCGCGAGATCACGGCTGGCGAAAAGGTCATGGCGCAAGCGATGGCTGGACGACGTCCGCGTCGCGCCACCAGGCTACGTTAAGCTGGCGCCGTAATTCGGCATGCGCATCCTTTTCATCGGCACCGGCGACATCGGCATGCCGACACTGCAGGCTTTACTGAAGTCGGAGCATGAGATCGTTGGCGTTGTCACGCAGCCCGACAAGCCGGTCGGGCGTGCTCAAACAATCGAACCACCGCCGATTAAAAAAGCGCTCGCCGCAACGAAGATTCGAGTTTTGCAACCGGCGCGGATCAAAGATCGACAGGCAATTGAAGAAATTCACGCGTTAACGCCGGATGTGATCGTCGTCATGGCTTATGGGCAAATCCTGCCAAGTGACATTCTTGAAGTTCCAAAGATTACCTGCTTGAATCTGCACGCCTCACTCTTACCACGTTGGCGCGGAGCAGCGCCGATCCAGGCAGCGATAGCGGCGGGCGATCGCAAGACCGGCATCACGGTGATGTACATGAACGAGGGGCTAGACACCGGAGACATCCTCTTGCAGTGCGCAATCGATATCGAGCCGACTGATACGGGTGGGTCCTTGCATGATCGACTCGCGAAGGTCGCGCCTGAAACGCTACTGGAATCCTTGGAGTTGTTAGAGAACGGACGCGCGCCGCGCATTCCGCAGCACGACGCACTCGCGACTTACGCCTCGAAACTGAAACGCGAAGACGGCAAGATTGATTGGACGAATCCAGCTGACGCAATTGAGAGAAAAATCCGCGCGTTCGATCCGTGGCCGGGTGCGTTTATGAAATACGATGGGCAAAATCTGAAGATTTTTTCCGCCACCATTCTAGCCCTTCGCGGAACGCCCGGGGAAATTTTGCAAAGTGAAAAGGGACTCGTCATTGCAGCTGGTGAAGGCGCGTTATCGCTTGGCCAAGTGCAGTTGGAAGGAAAACGACGCATGACAGCGGCGGAATTTCTGCGCGGACACCGCACGTTGTCGTCCTGAGCGGAGCGAGGGATCTAGCAAAGGCGCGAAACGTTACACATACGTACATTGTGTGATCAGTAAGCTTGTGTGAGGCCCCTCGTCGTCTCCGGGACTCGGATGACACGCGTCTTTATGCTTTCCAAGATCGATGTCTTCTGTTGATCATTATGGGTTCCTGATGCAAACGGAGCAGCCAGCGTATAAACGCATCGTTTTGAAACTAAGCGGTGAAGCCGTGCAAGAGCGCGGCGGTCGCGACAACATTTCGCCCACGGTCGTGCGTGAGATAGCCGAACGGATCAAAGAAGTCCGCGATCTCGGAGTGCAGGTATCAGTTGTAATTGGAGGCGGAAACATCTGGCGCGGTTTGTCGGCCTCCCATCGCGGCATGGACCGCACCACCGCGGATTACATGGGAATGCTTGCCACCGTGATCAACGCACTGGCGTTACGCAGTACGCTTGATCAAATGGGTATCGATACGCGTGTCCAGTCGGCCATCGACATGAGAAACGTGGCAGAACCATTCATTCTGGGACGCGCCATTCGTCATCTTGAACTTGGTCGTATTGTCATTTTCGCCGCCGGCACGGGCAATCCGTACTTCTCTACGGACACAACGGCGGCGCTTCGCGCAAGCGAGATTCGCGCCGATGTGATTCTGAAAGCTACCAAGGTAGACGGTGTCTACGATCGCGACCCTAACAAGGATCCAGACGCGCGCCGCTTCGACCAGCTCACTTTCTCCGATGCGCTTGCGAAACGTTTACAGATTATGGATTCAACCGCATTCAGCCTTTGCATGGACAACAAAATACCGATTGTTGTTTTTGATATGAATAACCCCACCAATATCCGCGATGCCGTGCTTGGGCGAAAAGTCGGGACACTGATTTGCGATGAACTTCCACCGAAGTAAGAATTCAGCGATATGAGCAAAGATGACATTCTTTTGGACGCCGAGATGTCGATGGAGAAGAGCGTCGACTACATGGTGCATGAATTTGCCGCCGTGCGTACTGGCAAGGCGTCGCCCGGGTTGGTCGAAAACGTCGATGTTCACGCTTACGGATCGACCATGAAACTCAAGCAGCTTGCGTTGATTACGACTCCTGAGCCGCGTCTGCTCGTTGTTCAGCCTTTTGACGCCGGCACAGTGCAGGACATCGAGAAAGCGCTCAAGGAATCGAAGATCGGCATCATGCCCGCAGTTGATGGGAAAATCATTCGACTGCCAATCCCGGAATTATCAGAAGAACGGCGCAAAGAGCTGGTACGTTCGCTGAGCAAAATGGCCGAGGAAGCGCGTGTGCGTGTGCGTGCCAACCGGCGCACTGCAATCGACGAAGCGAAAAAACTAAAAGCTTCAGGCGAATTGACGGAAGACGGCTTTCGCGATGCGGAGGAGGAAGTGCAAAAACTAACTGATCGCTTCGTCAAATCGGTCGACGATCATCTCAAGCACAAGGAAGCGGAAGTCATGAAGGTGTAGTTCCGGCGAGGTTGGGTACCGCACGCGTCCGGCGTGTTCGTTTCGGCGTTGCGCCGAATTTCTTTGACTCTGGTCGCTTCGAGATGGTATCGAATGGCAGGAAAGTTCGCGATCGTGAGACAGGCTCGTCAAGCCGCGAGACGCGCGCTCTACACAAGCCGCCCCAGGCACGCTGCGCATGTTTCGACACTCTTCTAAACCGCAAAACTTTCGCCGCAGGAGCAGTGCGCGACGGCATTCGGATTGGTAACTTTGAAGCCGCCTTTTTGCAGGTCTTCGCTGTAATCGAGCACCGAGCCGCTGACAAAAAGGGCGCTCTTCGGATCGACGACCAGCCGGACATTTGAGATCGGCACCAGAATATCTCGCTCCTTCGGGCCATCTACCAGATCCATGACGTATTGTAGGCCGGAGCATCCGCCGCCGACCACCGCCAGACGTAACGCTCCCTCTGGCTTGCCCTTTTCCTTCAGCAGCGACTCTAGCTTGCGAGCCGCTGTCTCGGTAACGCCGATCAGCCGTTCGTTGCCGATCTTATAATTGGTAGCGGTGGATTCCATGGTCATCGGAAAACATTAGGAAAACAGCAACGCAGGGATCGCATTTTCAACTTTTTCTTGCTCCGAACTCGTTCTTTCTCGATTCAAAATATTTTCTTCCGCGATCGCCTTAACTTCGGCGAGCGTCGACACATGTGCAAAGTTCTCACGCAACCGTTTCGCATTGGGCATCGTCCGCGAATAAGCCATCAGGCGCGAGCGCATCGATCGAATTGCCGGTTCCTCTGCGGCCCATTCGCGAACCGCGAGCTGGCAATGGCGCAGAACCAGGTTCCACTTTTCCGATAGGCTGGGTGCGTCCACCATCTGTCCGCTGGCGAGATACTCTTTGATCTCATTGAAGATCCACGGGGCGCTCATGGCTGCGCGACCGATCATCGCGCCCGCGACTCCGTTTTCACACCGTCGTTTCGCGATGTCGCCGGCACTGGATAGGTCCCCGTTCCCGATAACCGGAATCGGAACAGCAGCGGCAACTTCGCCGATGATATCCCAATTCGCGGCGCCCCCATAACCTTGCGCGCGCGTGCGACCGTGCACAGTTATCGCTGCGATTCCTGCATCAACGAGCAGTCGTGCTACACGCGTGGCATTGATTGAATTGGCATCCCAGCCAATGCGAATCTTGGCCGTCACCGGCACTGGCGCGATCGCTCGAACTACCGCAGTCGCGACGCTGGCCAAAGTCGGACAATCTTTTAACAATGCGGAGCCGCCATTTCTGGAGACTACTTTTTTGACAGGACAACCAAAGTTCAGATCAATGAAATCTGGACGCACCCAATCAATGACCTGGCACGCCGCTTCCGCCATGTGCTTGGCGTCGGCACCGAAGAGTTGTACACCGATTGGCCGTTCGATCTCATCAAAATCCAGGTATTCCCGCGTCCGCGCATTGCGGTGGAAAATTCCATCGGCAGAAACGAACTCGGTCGTGAGAACGTCAGCGCCATATTCTTTGCAGAGCTGCCGGAAAATTTTATCCGAGACCCCGGCCATCGGCGCGAGGTAAAGAGGAAATTGTTCGAAAAACCAGGGGAGAAGCATGTCGATCTTTCAACTATGTGCCGCGGTTTGGAGCAGGTGCGCCACTTCGTTTTGCACGTTTTCTAGCTCGTCGAGTCGCAATTGTGGATCGGGTACGATGAATACATCGCCGGTTGCGCCGTGTTCGTAGATCAAAACACGCCCATTGGTATTCTTTTCCGTCTTCACTTGTTTCAAAACGCGCTTGCGCTCCAGCATCACGGCCAGGACGTAGCAAGCATTCGCAGGCGGGTTTTTGGATGCAACTAAACGGCGAAAGAGTTGTTCCGCGTTTTCCCTCGGCAGAGCCTCCTGCGGCTTCGGCGGCAATGGCTCGTAGCGCGATTTCCAAAATGAAAATGGTTGAATGTTTTCGTTTCGATTTTGCCAGGCTTGTTCACTCAAATCCTCGCGGCGATAGCCATCAGCGCCGTGATAAAGCAGGGTGTAGAAATATTCTCCGGCAACAAACGGTCGATGCGTTACGGCGCAAGCGTCTGCCCGATGTGTGATTGCCCATTCGTTTGGTAGCGGGGTCATCGTGTTACTATACGGCGCGTGGCGAAAAGATGAAGACTTGGCGGCTCGCGGTTGGATGCGCGCAGATAAAGCAGATAGAGGCCGATGGCGGCAAAAAGAAGGTTCGGCGCCCACGCTGCCACCCACGGAGAAACACGGTCACCCTCGCCGAGCGCGAGAAACAGGTGCACCAGAAAATTCATCGCAAAGACCAGAAAAACCGCAGCGGCGACACTGGATAACACACCCCGTCGCGAATAACCGATTCCGAGCGGCGCAGCAATGCAGACAACAACTAGACAGGTCCACGGCAGAGCAAACCGATACTGAAAATGGGTGCGAAACGGCGCGAGCAGCGTAGCGGGGAAATCCGCGTTGAAATGCAAATACTCTCGTAATTCCGGCAGGCTTAGAAATTCTGCGTGTTCATTTGCGCTGCCGAGCCGGAACGGAGTTTCACTCCAGTGTTCGAGCTTGAGCGAAGGATAAATCTGTTCGTCAACGATATTTCCCGCGTGATCATAGTGAACAACCTTCACGTTCTCCAAATCCCAGGTTTTGGTTTCGGAACGGTAGGTCGCACGACTCGCGACGTAATTTGTAACGATATTGTCGTTCGTGTCCTGTTGAAGAACCTGAACGTTGTTGAATGTGTTGCCCCGGGGAAGGAAATTTTGAATGAACCACGTGCGCAAATCGGTTCGGTTACGGAAAATTTGCCCCTGGACATACCGACTGGGACGGGCCTGCGCTTCGGAAAGAAAATTTTTGCGGGCGAGTTCCGCGTGGGGAGCGAGCGAATAGTTGAGCGCCATGCTGCCTCCCACAGTCAGGAGCCCCATACCGATCAAGGGCAACAGAACGCGTGGGAGACTTATGCCAGCGGTGAGCATGGAGACAATTTCGTTGGAGCGCGACATTCGACCGAGAGCGAAAAGGAGCGACAACAGAAGGGAAACCGGGAGTAAAATAATCAGAACCTGCGGAATCTGCGTGGCGTAGTAACGAACGACCAGCAGGAGACTGACGCGCTCATCGATGAACGTCGAAATGTTGTCGCTCACGTCGAAAATGAGCCAGATGGAGATGAACCCGGCGATGCAGTAAAGATAAACCTGCAAGAAATTGCGAATGACGTATCGGTCGAGGATCTTCATGACGACTTGGATGGTTTCGGGTCGTCGTTACCGTACTCGAATCAGTAGCGAGCGCCAAATTACAAGACGAAGAATGACGAAATCCAAATGATGAAGCTCGAAAGAAGGACGAATGATCAAATGCCAAAGGAATGCCGGGTCGGTTCTTCGTCATTCGGGCTTTGGGCTTCGTTCGTCATTCGTCATTCGCCTGCCACGCCGGAGCTGAGCGAAGGCGGGTGCTTCGTCATTTCTGGTTACGCGGCATGATTGCATTGAAAGACAGTTTGGGCAGTGATTTTGTCGAACGTGTCCGCGGATTTTTCTCGGAAAGCGGCCCCTTATCGAAGGCGAAAAATTTCGAGTTCCGTCCGCAACAGCAGGAAATGGCTGCGGCCATTGCTAAGGCGCTGGAGGAAGAGCGCCATCTGGTAGTCGAAGCTGGAACCGGCGTAGGCAAATCCCTGGCTTATCTCGCGCCGGCAATTTTATGCGCGATTGAGGAGCACAAAAAAGCAATCGTCTCAACTCACACCATTAATCTCCAGGAGCAACTTCTTTACAAAGATATTCCTATTCTGAAAAAGATTCTGCCGGTCGAATTCAACGCCGCGCTGGTTAAGGGGCGCCAAAATTACCTTTGTCCGCGACGATTGGAACGTGCATTCCAGCAGGCCAATGAGCTTTTCACTGGACCAGAGCAAAATGAACTTAACAGGCTGGCGGAATGGGCCCGGACCACACGCGACGGTTCGCTCAGCGATCTGTCGGTGGAGCCTGATCCAAAAGTTTGGATACAGGTCTGTAGCGAAGCACATATCTGCACACAGAAAACGTGCGGCCAGGATTCGCGCTGTTTTTATCAACAAGCGCGGAAAGGTCTGCTGGCAGCCGATGTTCTCGTCATCAATCACACACTACTCTTCATCCTGCTCGGCGACCCCGAGTTGCAGGCGGAGCGCGAGAGCGGTTTCATTTTTCCTAATGATTTTCTGATTTTGGATGAAGCGCACACAGTCGAGCAGGTCGCATCGCGGCGGATCGGGATCGGCATTTCACAATACGGTCTAAGGTCAACGATTCAGCGACTCTATAATTCCCGAACCCGGAAGGGCTTGTTCACAGTGTTGCGCGATGCCGAGGGCGTACGGCTCGCGGCTGAACTGGTCGAGGATGCGGAGAAGTTTTTCGCCGCGGTTGAATCGAAATGTGATTTCAAGAAGGGCCGCGAATTTCGTGTGCGTGATGCAGATCTCGTGCCCGACACACTCACTAGTCGGCTGGCAACCTTGCAAGCGAGGATCTCCGAAGTTGTAAAACGAACTGACGACGAGTTTCTAAAAGCAGAATTACAAGAATACGGCAGGCGGACTCATGAGGCCCGCACCGGAATCGCGACGTTTCTTGAGCAAAGCGCTCGTGAACATGTGTATTGGGTGGAGCGCACGGGAAAAACCGCACAATTTCTCACCCTCAACGCGGCGCCAATTGATATCGCGCCTGTGCTGCGTCGAATGCTCTTTCGCGAAAATTGTTCGTGCATCATGACCAGCGCGACACTCTCAGTGGGTCGCAGCGATCTAGCCTATTTCCGCCAACGGATCGGGGCGGGCGAAGTCGAGCCGGCATTGCTAGGCGGTCCGTTCGATTTTCAGAAACAGATGAAGATGTTCATTGTCAGGAAAATGCCCGATCCGCGCGACGCTCAATACGAGGAAGCGCTGGAACATTGGGTCGCGCATTTTGTCGAGAAGACTGATGGACGGGCATTCGTTCTTTTCACCAGTTATCGCGGCATGCAGCAGGTGGCCGAGCGAATGTCGCAGTTCTTTTCGCAAAAGAAATTCAATCTCCTGGTGCAGGGTGGCGGCGCGCCGCGTGGGAAGCTCTTGGAGCAATTTAGGACCACACCGCGCAGCGTTCTTTTTGGCACCGACAGTTTTTGGATGGGCGTTGATGTTCCCGGCGAAGCGCTTTCAAACGTGATTATTACGCGTCTACCGTTTGCCGTGCCCGATCATCCGTTGATCGAAGCGAAACTCGGACTTATAGAGGAGCGCGGCGGCGATCCATTCACTGAATATTCGCTGCCGGAAGCAATCCTGAAACTGCGACAAGGCGTGGGCCGCTTGATCCGAACAAAGAGCGATCACGGTATCATCGTGATCCTCGACAATCGTATCGTGACCAGGCCCTACGGTCGCGCCTTTCTGCAAGCCCTACCGAAATGTCCGGTAGAAATAATTTGAGGCGGCAATGCTCAGGAACTTGTCATTCCGAGGAACCTCTGGAATTTAGAGATGTCTCGACTCGGCTCGACATGACAGAGAATGTTTATAATGTTCACTTGAACATATCCAAGCATTGGATTAATTTGAGCGCATGGAGCGCTCTGATTCGTCGAATTCCTTCGCGACAAGAGACCGTCAGAGCAAGATCCGCCAAATTTTGAGCATCCTCCATAAGTGGGGCGTTCACACACTTGGGCAGCTTGCGATCCTGGACAGGGAGCAACTGGGCGCGCGACTTGGACCAGAAGTAATCCAAATGTGGGAACGGGCAAATGGGCAATCGAATCGAGTGCTCAAATTGATCCGGCCGCCGGAGTCGTTTGAAGAGAGCTTCGAATTCGAAAACGAAATTGAAACCGCCGAGCCGATTCTCTTCATGCTGCGTCGATTTTTGGAGCAACTCGCCATCCGATTGAGCGGAATTTATCTCGTTACAAAAGAACTGACCCTGCGCATCGCATTCATGGATAAACAAATTTACGAGCGCATTTTCAAAATTCCGCAGCCGACCAACAATGTCGATCTTCTCTTTCGGATGCTGCATACACATCTGGAAAATTTTAAATCGGAATATCCAATCGTTGCGGTCGCGCTGAGCGCGCATCCGATCAAGCCTGCGAGGGAACAATTCGGATTATTTGAAACTACATTACGCAATCCGCATCAGCTCTCAGAAACGCTTGCACGTTTGACCGCTCTTCTGGGCGCTGATCGAGTCGGCACGCCGGTCTTGGAAGAAACACATCGGCCGGACGCATTTCGGATGGAAGCGTTTTTGTGGCATGGGCTTCCAGCCCATCCGATTGGCAGGATGCCAATGCCACGCGCAGCGCTGCGCCGTTTTCGACCAAATGTGTCGGCATCAGTCTTATTGGATGAAGACGGCCCTGTCCACGTCCGCGGCGCAGATGTTCGCGGTAAAATCATCGAGCAACGCGGTCCATTTTTGATTTCTGGGAATTGGTGGGACGAAAAATCGTGGACGCGCGCAGAGTGGGATCTGGATTTGGAAGATGGGAAACTGGTTCGGTGTCACGAATCGGAGGGAACTTGGAGAATTGATGGTGTGTACGACTGAAATTGTCATCTCGAGCGGAGCGAGAGATCTCACGAAAAGATTATCGAGCACTCTCAGCTTCCAACGTGATCAATGCTTCGTAGGGAGGTTCCTTCGCCTGCGCTCAGGATGACATGCCATGTCTTACGTCGAACTACATGCGTGCAGCGCATTTAGTTTTTTGCGGGGCGGTTCATTTCCGGAGCAATTAGCTGAGGTTGCCACCGAGCTGGAAATGCCCGCGATGGCTTTGCTCGATCGCAACGGGGTTTATGGCGCGCAACGATTTTCCGTCGCTGCGCGCGAACACAATGTCCGCCCGATCATTGGTTGCGAATTATTGATGGAAGACGGCGCCATTTTGCCGGTGCTGGCTCAAAATTCCACGGGCTACAAAAATTTATGCGAATTGCTGACTCAGGCGCATTTGCGCAGTGAAAAAGGCAAATGCGCGGTGCGATGGGATAAGCTGCCGCAATTTGCGAAAGGTTTGGTGGCACTCTTTGGATCGGGGAGCGCAGGCTTTCAGCGTGCTAATGCCAGTCCGGCTCGGATTTTTGGCATTTTGCCGAAACGAACTTCTACAGGTTTTCAAAGCGGAAAAAGTTCGCGACTCGCGAAAGCTTTCGGAGTCGCAAACACACTACAAGCATGCGCTCCCCAGAACACCTGCGGACACGTGCAATTTTTGATCGATACTTTTGGACGCGAAAATGTTTTCGTGGAACTTCAGCGGCATTTCATTCGGGGTGAAGAACGCGTCAATCGCGAACTGATCGATCTGGCGCGCGCACACCGATTATCGCTTCTCGCAACAAACGGGGTGAAATACGCGAAGCCGTACGGTCGAGAAGTGTTGGATGTTTTCACCTGCATCCGCGAGCACACCCATCTGGACGCTGCCGGCAAATTGCTAACCCAAAATGCCGAGCGCTATTTGAAAAGCGATCGGCAAATGCGAGCAATCTTCGCGGATTTGCCAGAAGCAATTGAAAACACATCACGCCTGGCCGAGCGGCTCATGTTTTCGCTCGAAAATCTCGGATACGAATTTCCCGAATATCCGGTGCCCGCCGGTCATACCATGGATTCATTTTTGCGCACCATTGTCTGGTTCGGAGCGCAACAGCGTTACGCTGCGATTAGCACGAAAGTAAAACGTCAGCTCGAAGAGGAACTGACGCTTATCATAAAGCTCCGCTTTCCGGGTTATTTTTTGATCGTCTGGGACATCGTTAATTTCTGTCGAGAACACAACATCATGGTCCAGGGCCGGGGCAGCGCCGCGAATAGCGCGGTTTGTTATTGTCTGGGGATTACACCGGTCGATCCAGTGGAAAATCATCTGGTGTTCGAACGATTCCTGAACGAGAGCCGCAAAGGCTGGCCGGATATCGATTTGGATCTTCCCAGCGGCGATCGGCGCGAAGCAGTGATTCAGGAAATTTATCGCCGCTACGGCAAACACGGCGCCGCGATGACAGCGAACGTGATCAGTTATCGCGGCCGCAGCGCGGCCCGCGAGATCGGTAAAGCGCTCAATTTTTCGCCAAGCATCATCGATCGTTTCTCACATCTGTTTGCCAGTGGCGATTTCCCGCACACGCTCGAGCTCGAATCGCAGATCGAACAGGCAGGCTTGCCGAAAAACCATCCGCGCATGCCGGCGTTCATCCGGCTCTATCGCGCAATTTATGGATTGCCACGGCACCTCGGCCAGCATTCTGGCGGCATGATTATCTGCCAGAACAAACTCAGTTCGTTTGTGCCACTGGAAAACGCCTCGATGCCGGGGCGCGTCGTGGCGCAATGGGACAAGGACGATTGCGAAGATCTCGGCATTGTGAAGGTGGACTTGTTAGGCCTCGGCATGATGTCAGTGATGCAGGATGCATTCGAATTATGTCGAGAACGCGGCCGGCCACTCGATCTGGCACACATCCCGAAAGATGACGAGAAGGCATTTGAGATTATGCAGCGCGCCGACACAATCGGCGTGTTCCAAATCGAAAGTCGCGCCCAAATGGCGACCCTGCCGAGGATGAAGCCAGAATGTTTTTACGATGTGGTGATCGAAGTGGCGATTATCCGGCCAGGACCGATCCAGGGCGACATGGTGCATCCGTATCTCGCCCGCCGCGCTGGACGCGAATCGGTGACATATTTTGATCCGCGTCTCGAGCCTGTTTTAAAACGCACACTTGGTGTTCCACTTTTCCAGGAGCAAATGCTCAAGATCGCAATGGTGATGGCCGATTTTTCCGGTGACGAAGCGGAAGAGCTGCGACGCGCGCTAAGTTTTCATCGTTCGGAAGAACGGATGAACAAGGTGTGCGCGAAATTACGCATGGCAATGGAACGCAAAGACATTGCGCCGGACAAGATTGACAAAATCATCCAATCCATCTCATCGTTTGCGCTTTACGGATTTCCCGAATCGCACGCGATCAGTTTCGCCATTCTGGCATATGGCAGCTCGTATTTAAAAGTGCACCGCGCGCCGGAATTTTACGCGAGCCTTTTGAACAATCAGCCGATGGGTTTTTACTCGCCCTCAACGATTGTGAAAGATGCGCAGCGACATGGGTTGAAGATCAAGCCCGTTTGCGTTTCGCAGTCTGACTGGCGTTGCACGATCGTTTCCGACGATCGACCCTCACCTCAATCCTCTCCCTGGCCAGGGAGAGGCGGACCCGAAGCGCCGGTAAGGGTCGGCGAAGCTGTCCGTCTGGGATTTTGCGTGGTGAACGGCTTGAGGCAGGAACACGCCGAAGAACTCGTTAGGCAACGACAAGCGCAACAATTCGATTCATTGGACGATTTCAAACGCCGCGTTCCGCTCACAAAGGATGAATTACGCACCTTGGCGGAATTAGGCGCGTTCAATTGTTTTGCCGAACATCGCCGTGCGGCGATGTGGGAGGTGGAAGAAACGTTGCACGATGATTTGCTTACACGCAACGTGAGTCATCCTGATCCCGCAACCGCGGGAGAAGGACCTCGCCTGCGAAGCTTTGATCACACTGGAAACATTGAACATTCCATTCCCCTTTGTGAGGTCCCTCGCTCCACTCGGGATGACTCGCCTTTATCCCGTATGACCTTACCCGAGCGCGTGAAGGCAGATTACGAAACGATGAATCTCACTACTGGTCCACATCCGATGAAACTGTTGCGCGAAAGTTTACCAAATATTTGGCGCGCGATTGATCTTCCCCATGCGCGACACGGGTCGATCGTCCAGATTGCCGGCAATGTTATTTGCCGTCAGCGTCCCGGTACGGCGAAGGGATTTGTTTTTATCAGCTTGGAAGACGAGACCGGTGTTTCAAATGCAATTGTGGAGCCCGACCTATTCGAACACTTTCGGCTCGTGATTACAGAGGAAGCTTTTCTGCTCATTGAAGGCGAAGTGCAGAATTCAGACAACGTGGTTTTAATCAAAGCGCAGGAGATCAGACCGCTCCTACATGAGCAACTCGTCGGAAGCGAATCACACGATTTTCACTAACTCTGTAGCCGCTGTGCGAAGCGTGGCGCTGATATGACTAACAGCCTCGCGTCGCGTCGCCCAGAGGTCGACGGCTACAGCTACTCTCCCGCGTGATGCGGCTCAGGTGTTTTTGGCTCCGTCGGTTTTTCGGCTGGCTTTTCTTCAGACTCGATCCATTCCGTGTGGAACACACCGGGCTTATCGACACGCTCGTAAGTGTGGGCACCGAAGAAATCGCGTTGTGCCTGCAAGAGGTTTGCCGGTAACCGAGCCGATCGATAACTATCGAAGTAAGCGAGCGACGCAGAAAATGCCGGCACGGCGACGCCCTGCTTAATGGCTGCTGATACTGCGACGCGCCAATTACGCTGTGCTCTTTTGATAGCTCTCGTAAAATATTTGGAGAGCATAAGATTGTGGAGATTCGCATCCCGCTTGTACGCTTCGACGATTCGGTTCAAGAATTTTGCGCGGATAATGCAGCCACCGCGCCAGATGGTCGCGATGTCACTGAGGTTGAGGTTCCACTTGTAGTCAGTGCTTCCAGAGCGCAGAAGTTCCATTCCCTGCGTGTAAGAAACAATTTTCGATGCGTAAAGAGCGTCACGTACTGCATCGATGAATCGGGGCCGATTGGCTTTGAATTTTCGAACTCTCGGTTGTGGCAGAATTTTGGAGGCGGCCTCGCGCTCTTCTTTCTGCGCAGAGATGACGCGCGCTTCGACCGCTGCATTAATTGTAGAAATAACGACAGATTGTTTGATAGCTGCTTGAAGCGTCCAGATGCCGGTTCCCTTTTGTCCTGCTTTGTCAAGAATCATGTCGACCAACGGTCTCTCAGTATCAGGATCGATCTTTTTAAAAATCTGGGACGTGATTTCAATGAGGTAGCTATCAAGCTCGCCTTTGTTCCATTCCGCAAAGACGTCTGCGAGCTCCGTGGCTTGCATCTCCAGAACGTCTTTCATGATTGCGTACGCCTCGCAGATCAATTGAATGTCGCCGTACTCGATGCCGTTGTGGACCATCTTGACGTAATGGCCTGCGCCATCCGGCCCCATGTATCGGCAACATGGTTCGCCATCTACCTGCGCAGCGATCTTGCGAAAAATGGGTGCGATGATCTCCCATGACTCTCGCGAACCGCCGGGCATGAGCGAAGGACCTTTCAGCGCGCCTTCTTCCCCTCCGGAAACGCCCATGCCTACAAAATGAATTCCTTTTTCCTCTAATTCCTTGCCGCGTCGCGCTGTGTCTGTAAAAAGAGAATTTCCTCCATCGATCAACACGTCGCCAGGCTCGAGGAATGGCACGATTTCACCGATAACAATGTCCACCGGCTTGCCGGCCTTGATCATCATCATTGCTATCCGCGGTTTTTTAAGCGCCGCGACAAATTCCTCGATTGTGCGTGTCGGCCTAATATTTTTTCCTTTTGCCCTGCCAGCAGCAAATTTTTCCGTGACTTCAGTGGTGCGGTTAAACACCGCGACAGAAAACCCTTTCGATTCGAGATTCAGGGCAAGGTTCTCGCCCATCACGGCCAGGCCGATCAATCCAATATCACATTGATTCGTATTCATTTTAGTATCTTCTTTTCCTGTAGGTTGAAACAAGGGGGCAACCCACTGTAGCGAGCACTTGAACCTTATGGCAAATCCGGTTTGCGAAGTTTTGGTGACAGACGCGCGACTCAATGAGCCAGAGAACCGAGTGGATCCCACGACGGGCGCGAGAGTGGAGTTTCAGGGGATCGTTCGCGACTCCGAGGATAGGCGCGAGATCGAGGGAATCGATTACGAAGCGCACCAGGAAATGGCCGAACATCAGCTCAAGAAAATTGCCGAACAGGCCGCGATGGAATTCGAACTTCGATCCGTTATCATTCATCATCGGATTGGATTTGTCGCTGTTGGGGAACCATCACTCTTTATACGAGTGTGCAGTCGACATCGCCAGGCAGCGTTTGAAGGGAGTCGATGGATTGTGGATGAGCTAAAGAAAAAAGTTCCAATTTGGAAATGCTCACGGTTTAAGAGGGAACCTTTGACCGCTGCGTCGCGCAGCGAGGCGGCTTCAGTATGAACTGGGCGAATCGGATTACCCTTAGCCGACTGGCGCTGACCGTGCTTTTTGTCGTGACGCTCAATTCGTCCTGGCAGTATGCGCGTACCACCGCGCTGGTCATCTTCCTCATCGCGGGCCTGACCGATTTCGTCGATGGAGAAATTGCCCGGCGTTACGGGGTAATTACAAACTTTGGCAAGTTGATGGATCCGCTCGTGGACAAGATCATGATGGCCGCCGCGTTTATTTCACTGGTTCCTCTCAAGGCCGTGCCGGCGTGGGCAGCCACAGCAGTGGTAGCGCGAGATTTTTTAATCACAGGCCTGCGCCTGATGGCCAGTGCCGAGGGCCGGATTCTACCGGCGGAACGGCTGGGGAAACAGAAAACCTCATGGCAGATAATCACTATCATTTTTTTTCTTGCTCTCCTTTCGATAACGGAACTGCGATACGCCAGTGAGAATTCGATTTGGTGGGTGCGAGCCTGGAGCGAGGCCGGCCCTGTATTAGTGTGGATTACCGTGGGGCTCACGATTTACTCGGCTCTTGGCTTAGCCTGGCGGAACCGCGAGTTGATTGCTCCGGACCAATAGCGGGCAACAGGCGTGAACCCTCATTTGTAGCTGAGGGGACTTGGCTCCCGAACTGTCGTGGGACGTACTTGTCACGGAGAGCTTCAAGAAGAGAATGCTGTCGGCAATCCTTACCATTTCGACATGGTATAACCTATTCGGCTCGTGCAGATTATGGGGGGCTTTTCTTGTGCTGGCGCCTAATCGTCTGTAAACTTGACAATTCTGTTTTTGGTAGGGCAGAACCGGTTTAAATTATTTTTCGCGTAACTACCTGCTGAACAAATAGTTATAGCAATTTCTGAATGGGGAGTGTTTTTTGGCACGACAAATGCAACATGCTGACGTTTAACCGTTTTTGCGTGGTGGGATGCAAATGAACCCAGGTCCAAGACACAAATTCTTGCTGCTAGGTATAGCCTTTTGTATGGCAATGCTTGCCTCGGGTCACGAGGCAAGGGCACTTAGCATTGGCGACTCCCAAGAGCTAGGCTTCCTCTGGCCAGGCGTACAAGGGAAGACGGATAATCAAAAGAAAGTAAATTACGTCAATCACTTGATCGGCATGGCTCTTGGCACGATCGACGTCGCTAATGGCGAGGTTTATACACGCTCAAACCATGGTTTTCAGTCCTTGCCGGCTGCCGTCCGGACCCTCAACGGCGGTGGCAGAGTGATAGACCTTCATCGCACCGCTAGCTTATATACATATCTGTTCGCGACGTACAAGGGCTACGGCACTGAAGTCTGGTACGTTGGTAAGTTGAATGGGATAATTATGATTCCTTTTCGAGCCGCCGGCCACTACCTAACCGGCTGGACGCTTTTGGGTCCAGGGAGTGTGGGAGTCCCTGATGGTGGCCTTACGGTAGCGTTGCTGGGTGCGGCTCTCGGAGTGCTCGCTTTGGCGCGACGCTTCCTAAGGCGTTAGCGGTCGCTCTTAATTCTGAACCTGTACAAGGATCCTACGCTTCACTGTTCCAACATGACAATAATCCACGCTTCAACACTGGCTGGAATTGCCGGAATCGCTGGTGGAGTAATGACCCTGCTCGGTTTCCCAATCGGAAAAGTGGAATCGGCGACCCCGTCCGTCAAAGCGCCGGGTCCTTATCCATATGAAACACCCGTGCAAATTCCGGTGCCGGCGCCAGTTCCAGAATCGTCGGTATTGCCTTCGCCGGCTCCCTTTCCCTATTCCGACTCGCTCACGACTGGTCATCCTGTTCGCGACTTGCGGACAGAAAATGTCCGCCACCCGCCTACGGCGAAAGCCGTCCGCGAAGCAGCGTTCAAATACAATGGAGTGGCGAACTTTTGTGGATTTCTGGCGGCACTGCCTGCTGATGTCAGTGTATTCGATCCAAAACTCGGAACGACACGCGCACTTATAAAAGGAGGCCATGTAGTGCGGAAAAACGTAACATGGCTTCGTAAGCGTAAGCAGCCCGCAGGCCAAGGCGGAACTTAATTAAATGAGCGGGCAACGGGAATCGAACCCACTTTCGACATCGCGCTAATTCGCGCGATTGTGACGCAAACTTGCACGACTTAGCGCGTTAACCACGCTTGCAGACAACCGGCACTCTGCACGATTCGCGTAGAATTACGCAGTTCTAGTGTCCGAATTTGTCCGAAACGCCTCGGTAGCTCAGTTGGCAGAGCAGGGGACTGAAAATCTAGTGTCTGCCCCTCGTGACGTTTTGGCTCCCCCGTATGGTTGCGAATATGAGCGACCAGAAAAGAATAGAAACGACCGTGGTACGGTCGATACAGTGTCAACGGCTCCCAGATTTTGCTTGTAGCGCACGCGGAGACTCGTTAGGACAGCGCGCATGATTTACAGAATCGCGTTCTTAGCGACGCTAGGTTTCGCGTTCGTCAGCTGCACAAGCACCGACTTCCAAACGTGGGAGGGCGGAAATTCCGTGGTTCAAGGGCACGGCGGCACGCGAAAAGTCGTGGACGGGATGGATGTCTGGACTCATGGCGATCCGCCTCGGCGCTTCAAAGTGCTGGGCATCATCGAGGATGAACGACCGGGCGGCATGATTCCGATGGCTCAGCTGAAGCACGATATTGTTCAGAAGGCGCGCCAGAACGGGGGCAACGCCGTCATTTTTGTGTCGAGCGCCTCGCAGCTGGCGGGCTATTACACAGCGAGCAGCGCGAGCGCCTACGGTTACGGCAATTCAGCGACGGCTTTCGGGTCCTCTACAACAGTCCCGATTACCAGACGCAGCTCCACATACGTCGTGATTCGGTACCTCGATTGATTCCGCGATGAGATCGATGCCCATTAAGCGATGCCTATTGCCAGCCGTTCTGGTCTCCGTTTCATCGGCAATGATTTGGGCTGACCCCACTGAAACGCCGACCCCCGCAAATACTCCTCAAGCTGGGGGCGACTATGCCCATGCATTGAAGGCCTATCAGGAAGAGGCAGACCGAGGTGATGTTGCGGCTCTGGCAAATCTGGCACGGCTCTATGAGACTGGAAGAGGAGTCTCGCAAGACTACGGCAAGGCAATCGAATTATATGAGCGAGCAGCTGCGAAAGATTACGTCCCCGCCCAGGTTAGCTTGGCGGGAATCTACGCATCGGGAAGAGGAGTTCCGCTGGACTATAAAAAAGCTGTGCTGCTTCTTGAGAAGGCAGCCAGCAAAGGAGATGCGCATGGCCAAGCTGGTTTGGCCTGGGCCTACGAAAACGGGCTGGGGGTGCCTGCAGACGCTGGAAAAGCGGCCTCACTTTATCAGCAAGCAGCCGAGCGGGGCTACGGCTACGCTCAAGCCAAATTTGCTCAGATGTACTTTGAAGGGCGTGGCGCGAGCAAAGACAAGAAAAAGGCCGCGCAGCTTTATGAGCAAGCGGCGAATCAAAACGAACCAAGCGCAGAAGCTACTCTCGGTTGGATGTACGAAGAAGGGTTGGGAGTGCCAAAGGATCCTCGCAAAGCGCTAGAACTTTATCAAAAGGCTGCCGCTCAAGACTACCCGCCCGGACAAGCCTATCTTGCTTCGCAATATGCCGAAGGAAAGGGTGTCCCAAGGGACTACCAGAAGGCAGCTGACCTCTTTCAAAAAGCCGTAAATCAAGGGCAATCCCCTAGCGCGTTTAATGAGTTCGCTTGGTTTTTAGCCACATGCCCGGAGCAATCTCGGAGAAACGGTAAGGATGCCGTTACTTACGCGAACAAGGCGTGCCAACTCTCGGGATGGAAAGAAGCCAACTACGTCGACACCCTGGCAGCGGCTTTCGCCGAACTTGGCGACTTCGAGGCAGCCGTAAGATATCAAAAGCAGGCAATGGCAATGGGGAGTGATTATCCAGATAAGGAGACCATGGCAAAGGCTGTGAAACTCTACGAGCAGCGGAAGCCATATCGAGAATCAGTTCCGCCTGATTAATGCGGTAAGAGTTACAGATATTACACCACAAGCGAAATGGGCCGAATGATTTTGCGGGCGACGGGAAAGCGTTTCGTCGTGCGCGCGGATGAAAAGCTGACGGCGTCGCCTAGAGCGGCGAATGACGGCTGGTCCGAAACGGCGATGATCGACGGGTGAAGCCTCAAAATGGTGGTCTGCAGACAATGTCTTCCGAATGCTGGCCGTCGGACAATCCGCTCTTCTGTCCGAGAGTGTAGAGGTCTTTTGCACTGAAAAAAGTGCCGTCGTCAGTACAGGCGCCAAAGCTGGTAAAAGCGATTTCCCCATAATGCACAAAGTTGTAAGGTACCTCCTTGTTATCCGGCATGGTTTGGGAGGGCCTCTCCATAATGCACTCCGCTGAGATTCCCTCGAAGGTGATCACAGAGGTGGGCGGCCCGAACCAGAAAACCGATGTTTCTATCCCCCTCGTGTGATTCACCAGCCAAGCGGAGCCATAGTTCAGGACACCAATCAGCCCCTCAGATCGAACATAGACAAACATGGCATCGCCGGGCGCCACCGGAAAATTATCGATTGCAACCGAGGGGCCTGGATACCATTCGTACCAGGCGTAGTAGTAGACATTGTCGGAATCGTCCACGTCGTGTTCCGTGCCAGCTTGCACGACGTTTCCGTTGTTCATGGCATTGCCGTAACCGTCCAAACCCACCCAAGCAGCACTCGCCCAAGGACTGTCGTAGTCCGCGGCACCCTCTGGGCGTCGGACAGTTGGGACGACCCAGTTTGAATAAACCGCCACAAGTTTGGTGGGAGGCAAGTTACGAGGAGGAATCTTTGGGCGAGGTGCCTTTACGACGCCACCACTCCAATTGCCCGAACCAAAGTCGGAATTGGCCGGAGCGCCTGCTCCCGGAGGCGGGTTCAAAGTTGACGTAACGCGAAGGTGAGGGTGGATGTGACGAAAGCGCCGCGACATCATTGAATCCCAAAGGTGAGCCGCAGTTTCACTGCCTTTTCCGCGAGGCCGGACAGGTAGGCCATGACGCTTCAGCGTCTTAACACCGGCCTTTTGACGTTTAAGATCGGGTGGTGTCGACTCGAACGAATAAACGCCTGGCAGGTTAGTCGGCTTCAAGCGCGCCCCTGACGGTGAGCGGGTCAGCTTTGCAGGTTTCTTTTCTACCATATCGCTTCCTCTCCAATAGCACTAAAACAGCAACGACGGGACGCCAGACTGTCGGACTAGCTTGGGAGAAGTGCGACTGATCCAGCCGCGCCGATGCTTGATTTAACTCGTTTGTTCTTCTATTTCGCTCAAAGACCTGGAAAGAGTAAAAGCTTACCGTCTGCTGTCCCAACGTATACTTGACCATTCGCACCCACGGCTGGGGACGAAGAATCCCCGGCGAGGTGGAATTTTACTGGATTGCTCCCAAGATTTAGAACGAAAGTCGCGAGTTCGAATTTGTGTGCTGACATAAAGACTGGAACCTCCAACTGCAGGTGACGCCTGCATGGATCCGATCAATCTGAGGTGCACGGCAGGGCCTTTAATGATTGAGGTTTTCGAGTTCCATCGACAGATATCGCAGGTGAGCTATAAAACACATCGTTCTCTGCAGATCCCACTCGGGTCAAAACAGGAGTTGTACTGGACGTCTGTCCCACCGCCAGACTGAAGAACAACACACCGCAGCGGTTCGATGGCATCACTAGGAACAATTCTCTGTCAACTAGACGAATGCCGACAGATGGATCGAGTGTGCTGGGGAGATTAAATCCGGGGACTTGGAACCCCGAGCCACCGCCCTCCACCTCAACACACAGTTGGTCGTCCCTAAGTTTCATCCCCTGTTCGTTCACGATAAAGAGGTTGCCAGAAGCAGCGGTATAAGCTTCGAAGATCAGGCTCCCTTTTCCTTTCCCCAGATCCAAGATCTTTGGAGAAGACATTGAACCAGCATTCGGGATCAAGGTATCGAAAATCACCTTCGAGAGATCTGGCGGGAGAGATATGATGCGACCGCCAGTGCCATCCATTTTCATCAGGGCAACATAAATATTGCCGGCTTGGTCTATAGCTGGCGTAGAGATAAGGCCGCCCAACGCGTGTTTATTCAAAACAGCGAGCGTGCTCCCGGACAGACGAACCAGATCACCTGAAAGCGGGTTACTTCCCAGCGTTATTGTGCCGACGTATACGCTTCCGTCGGGACCATTCACGGGCGAGGACTCAAATGACGTGCCGATCTGAGTATCAGTGCTACTTTGTTTGGCGATTGCACCGGCGAGCGTTTGGCCCGAATTGGACATGTCAGCACCAAGCTGAGACCACGCGGGCTTATCCTCCCCGCACG
>WNGC01000777.1_pt1 | contig 31978 bp, 25 predicted proteins | sample 5400051 | NCBI WGS metagenome assembly WNGC01 (sample SAMN13153368, study PRJNA577476) | soil metagenome | isolation source: 20 cm soil or saprolite under grassland replicate 2 | place: USA:California | collected 2016-06-15
CGGCCGTGTCGGCGGCCGCCTTGGTATTGGAGAGTATCGCCGCGTGAACGCGCTGGGGAAAACGTCGCAGCAACTCGAAGACGATGTAGCCGCCCATCGATAAGCCACACACAACCGCCTGATCGGCTCCGGCGTCATCCAGCTGACGGATCACATCGTCCGCGTACGCGGCCATCGAGAATTCGTCGCCCGGTGCCGACACATTCGTGCCGGCACCGCGCAGATCGGGTGCGAGGCATTGCCAACCGACCAACGCCGCGAGTTGATGTCGCCACAACAGATGATCGAACGGAAATCCGTGGATCAGTAGGACGGGAACGTGTGCCAGAAAATCCCTCGTCTGATGTCGGTCGATTGCAAGAAAAGGCTGAACGCCTTTGCACCGTACGTCGGATCCAGCCGCAGACCATGCTCGGCGGCCAACGCCCTGGCTCGTTCGCCTTCGGGAGTGGGATGCCCGTACCCAGGTCCCATCGCGTCCACGACCCGCACGCCGAGCGACACGCGCGGCGCGTCGAATCCGACACCGGCGCGGCCCAGCAGCGTCGCCGCGTGCCGGGCGAGGCGTAATGTGCGCCATCGGTTGGCGACGATGCGTGACGCGACGCGCACGGCGACCACCTGCGTCCGCCATCCCAGCCAGGCGAGACCGAGGGCAATCCCGGCGGCGGTTCCGCCGGTGCCGAGCGGCACGACGATGGCATCCGGGGGGACGTCGAGTTGCAGTCCCAGTTCGAGCGCCGCGAGAAAATGTCCGATCACGGCGCGCGGCTCCGCGCCACCACCGGGGATCCAGCGCGGTGTGCGAGGACCAAGACGCCGAGCGGCGCGCCACGCGCGCACCAGGGCCCACGGCAGTGTCAGCGGGCTCGTGGCACAGACCACGACATCCGCGGCCACCCGTGTCGCGGCCGCAACGCGTCGACTGATATCTGTCTCGGGCTGATCAAAGAGCGCGACCGCGGTGCGATGGCCCTGTGCCCGCGCGAACCGCGCGGTCGTCAGGCAGTGACTCGAGCCCGTGCCACCGACGGTGACGAACACCGATCCCGCCGGCATGCCGGCAAACAGAAACTCGAGACCACGGACCTTATTTCCTCCCGCGTGATCTTCTCGCTTGAGCCACAAGGCGTCGAGCCCCACGGCATGCGCGAGACTCGGGTGCGCCTCGAGCGGTGTCGGCCAGTCGCCGAGACTGCACGGGGCGTATGCCCTACGTATCTTTGTGGCCAACACTGCGGAGCGATCCATGCGAGTAGCCACCGATTATATCCGTCATGCAGCGCGAGCCGCCCACAAATACGCGGGCGATCCGATCGGCGGAGCCTCCCACCCTCAGGCTCCTGATCCCGAATTCTACAGGACGCTAGCCAAGGCGCTGGAGGAAATTGCCGCCGGCATGGAGGCGCTCGGGAAGGAGGAGTGAGCGCTCCGCTCTACATCGACACGGCGCCCGAGTTGGCGGCGTTCGTCACCGCCGCGAGACGCGAGCACCGGGTCGGCGTCGATACCGAAGCGGCCAGCTTCCATCGCTACCGCGACCGCATCTACCTCCTCCAGGTCTCGAGTCCAACCCAGACGGCGGTCATCGATCCCGTGGCCATCGCCGCGCCGGGTCTCGAGCCGTTCGGCGGCTTACTGGCTGATCCACAAGTCGAAAAAACCTTCCACGACGCCGATTACGATCTGCGCGTGCTCGACCGCGACTATGGCTTTCGCGCCGTCCGGCTATTCGACACGCGCATCGCGGCGCAGCTCGCGGGCGAGCCCGCCATCGGCCTGGCGGCGCTGCTCGAGAAGTACATCGGCGTAAAGCTCGATAAGGAACACCAGAAGGCGGACTGGTCGCTTCGCCCCCTGACCCCGTCGATGCTCGCGTATGCCGCCGCCGACACGCGGTTCCTGCTCGGGTTGCGCGACGCGCTCGAACAGCGCCTCACGACGTTGAACCGCCTATCCTGGGCGATGGAAGAGTTCAAACAGCTCGAGTCCTTGCGCTGGAGCGGACCGGGTGGAGAAGAGGAGACGTATCTGAGGCTCAAGGGCGCGAAAGGACTGTCGCCACGGAGCCTGGCGGCGCTACGACTGCTGCATCGCTGGCGCGATACTGTCGCTGAACGCGAAGACCGCGCACCGTTCCGGATCATCGGCAACGATGCCCTCCTGGCCGTCAGCCGTGCGCTTCCGGCGTCGCGCACCGACCTTGGCCACATCCGCGATTTGCCCAGCTCCCTCGCGCGGCGTCACGGAGAGGCGCTGCTCGACGCGGTGCAGCGGGCCAAAGCGCTGCCCGAAACCGACCTCCCGCGGCTCGAGCGCCGCCCCCGCGTTCACAAGGATCCTGGCTTCGATGCGCGACTGGAGCGGGTCAAGGCGGTGCGTAATCGGATCGCGACCGAGCTGGGACTCGACCCAGGCGTCGTGAGCGGACGGACGACGTTGGAGGCGGTGGTGCGCGCGCGTCCCGCGAACCGGACGGCGCTCGAACAGGTCGGTGAGATTCGGCGCTGGCAGATCGATGTGCTGGGCGACGCGCTCCTCGAAGCCGTGCGCTAGAACCCCATCATCGCACGGATCTTCGGATCGATGCGATCCGGCGTCCAGTACGGTTCCCAGACGATATCGATGTCAACATCCTTCACGCCGTCAATGGCGCGAACGACCTTATAAATGTCGTTCGTAATCATCGGGCCGGCGGGACACCCGGGCGATGTCAGCGTCATGCTAATGCGGACCAGCCCCCCCCCGTCGTCCACTTCCACGTCATAGACCAGACCGAGATCGATGATGTTCATATCGAGCTCGGGGTCTTTCACCTGACGCAGCGCCTGGCGGATCGTCTCGGCACTCAGGACTACAGTGGTCACAGCATTATCTCCTTAGTGGCGAACCTAGCGACCCGGGACACCGCGCACCAGACAGTGCCGCCGGATCGCGATCCAAGCGTAGATCCGGCGGGCGAGCGGCAGCACACCAGGAACCCGGAACAGTGGCGCGAGCCAGCGCCTTCCGGGGAACAGCCTGAGTAGCTCGGGAATGGCGTCCGCCCCTGCGTACACGCGACTGTCCGGTAGCACGAGATGCATCGCGGCCGCGAGCGCCGGAAGGGCGATACCGAATCGCGCCACGGCAACTCCGTCCTGGAACGGTACGAATCGCAGCACGTGTTCCCGATCCCAGCGGCGCAACCGCTCCACCGCCTTCTGACAAACACCGCATTCGCCGTCGTAGATCAGCGTGGGATTGATGCGGTCAGTGGGCGAGGGCATCGACGGCGCGCGCGGCGGCGTCGGCCACGCGCCCGCGAACTTCCTTCAGCTTTGTGAATGAACCGCGAACTCTGGGATCGTACGCGCGATTGGTGAGCAGCAGAACAAAGAGGTCGCGGTCGGGATCGATCCACAGCGACGTCCCGGTCCAGCCGGTGTGTCCAAAGCTGTGCGGGCCGAGCAGCGTGCCGGCACTCGAGATCTCTTCGCCAGTCGGCAGTGCTTCCCAACCCAGGGTGCGGGCACTTACTCCCCGACGCGCCGGCACGGCAATCAGCGTGAATTGGTGAACCGTTTCCTTTTTGAGCATCCGCGGTCGATCCGGAAGCGCGCCCTGGTTCAACATGAATTGGGCGAATCGCGCGAGCCCCCGTGCCGTTGCGAAGACGCCGGCGTTCCCCGAGACGCCGCCGAGCTTCCAGGCACTCGGGTCGTTGACGACGCCCGCAATCGGATGCCCGTGCCAAAGGTTCGTCGGAGCGATCCTCGGCTGCAGTCGCTTCGGCGGCCGGAACAGCATCTGCTGATCGAGGCCGAGCGGAGCGTAGATCGCGCGCGTGACGAATGCATCAAGGGTTTGACCACTCACATGCCGAACGATCTCGCCCAGGAGAATGGCATTGAGATCGGAGTAGACCATGCGCGCTCCGGGCGGTGCCACCGGCACCGTCGTCAGGACCATCCGCAACGCGGCCGCGCTATCGGGCGCCGCGCGCAGTGGGAGTGTCGCGCGCAGACCCGACGTGTGTGTCAGGAGATGCCGCACCGTGATGCCCGACGTACCAGGACTATTGAACGCGGGGAGGTAGTGCACGACCGGACTATCGAGGGCGACTTTCCCCTGTTCGACCAGCAACATGAGCGCCGGCGTCGTTGCCACGACCTTCGTCAACGACGCAACATCCCAGAACGTGCTGTCGACACTCACCGCCGGACTCGTCGCACTCCATGTCAGGCGGCCGTAGCCTTTCGCGAACAGGATCGTGTCGTGCCGCCCCACGATGAGCGCGGCGCCGGGGTACACCCCGCCTCGAACTCCGGTGAGCACGATGGGATCGAAAACCGAATCGAGCGGTGAGAACTGCAGGACCAGCACCGACAACAGCGTGGTTAGGCCCAAATGCCCGGAATCCGCCGGCTGCAGGAGGGACAGCGCCCGTCAGGTCCGATGCGCTGCTGTTTGATGACGTATCCGTAGCGCTCGATCAGCAGGTCACCGCAATCGGGGCAATACGTGTTCTCCCAGCGCCCCACGCGACCCGGCACATTCCCCGCGTACACGAATCGCAAGCCTGCGCGCGCGCCGATCTCACACGCGCGGAGCAGCGTCGCCACGGGCGTGTTGTCGGGGTCGGTCATCTTATAGTCTTTGTGGAACGCGGTGACGTGCCACGGAATCTCCGGCCACACGGAGGCGATGAGCTCGGCGGCGGCTGTGAGCTGGGCGTCGTCGTCGTTGAAGCCGGGGACGATCAACGTCACGATCTCGAGCCAGAACCCGCGCTCGTGCACCAGCCGGATGGCCTCCACCACGTGCTCCAACACGCCACCCAGCTCGCGGTAGCGTTTGTCGCTCATCGCCTTGAGGTCAATCTTGTAGCAATCGGTCCAGGGCCGGATGTAATCGAGGACTTCAGGCGTCGCATTGCCATTGGAAATGAACGCCGTCTTCAGACCGGCGGGCCGCGCGACCTTGAACACATCGACCGCCCATTCCGCCGTGATGAGCGGCTCGTTGTAGGACGAGCCGACCATGCGGGCGCCTTGGCGCTGCGCCAGCGCGACCAGCGCGTCCGGCGTGACATCGGTCGGCATCACCCCAGCGGTCTGGTCGCGCAGCGCCTGCGACGTCAGCCAGTTCTGGCAGTAGCCGCAGTGGAAATCGCAGCCCAGCATCCCGAAGGTCAGCGTGTCACTGCCCGGAAGACAGTGGAAGAACGGTTTCTTCTCGGTCGGGTCGCACTGCAGCGCCGCGACATATCCGGCCGGCGTGTACAGCGTCCCTTCCTTATTGAAGCGAACCTTACAGATCCCGCGGCGGTCGGGCTTTACGAGACAGCGATGTCCACAGGCGAAGCAGCGGACCGCCCCACCTTCCAGTTTTTCGATCAGCTCCGCTTCGCGCACGCGGGTGTCCAGGGCCTGCGCTAGCGAGGCAGGTGGAGGAGCGTGACTCAGGAACGACGTGATCTGGCGGGGACTCAGCGCAAGCTCCCTGGCGTCAGCTGATATAAGAACAGCACCGTGCGGACATCGCGATCGGACAGATCGCGAACCTTGGCGGTGGGGAACATGATGTCCGTCGAGTCTTTGGAATGATCGAGCCCGAGCAGGTGGCCCACTTCGTGCGTCGCCACCACGCGGATGTCTTCCGGCTCCATCGGCCGGCCCTTGGGATCGAACGTCGCGAGCGTGATGACGGCGCCCTGGATGTGGCCGTTGTCGTCCCAAGTGACGTCGGTCTGCCCCGTACGCTCGATTTCAAACTGGATCCGCCACTTCACGGTGACTTCGGCATTCGATGAATCGGCATTGAAGTCGAACCGGACGGGGACGCCCGCGCTGGTCCACTGTTCGAACGCCTGCTTGATCGCCTCGACGAACGTCGGCTGGAAATTCGCGGCGTGCGTCGGTGCGAACCACACCCGAATCGGGGAGGTCTGCCGATTCTCCCACCGGCGCAGCATCGAATCGCCGCTCGCCTCCAGCATCTCGCTGATGTACGTGGTCGAGCCGCTCGACCGGATGCGGCGCCGCGTTTCCGACCGGGCCATGAGCTCCATATAGGAAGGCTCGCGCCCGTTCGGGCCGGCGGGCACCGCCGTCCCCTGCGACGTGGTCGTGGGCGTCGCCCCTTGGGCTGGGGAGGTGGCCTGGGGCGGCGGTGCCGGGATCGGAGGAGGCTCGGCGATCCGCATCGGCCCATCGGCCGCGGCATCCACGGGGCGGCGCGTGGGTCGAAACGCGTCCCAGAAGATGAAGAGGACGATGAGCACCGCCGCGGCGGCGATCATTCCCGTGAGCCTGCGTTCCACCATGCGCGCAATATGTGGAGATTCGCGGTCGCGCCGCTAGCATTGCACTTCGCACGTCCCTATGATTGTGGCCCGCATGTGCTTGGATCATAGGTGATCGCATTACCCGCGCGGCAGCTCGTGCGCTGGCGCGTCTGGGTCATCGCCGCGTGGGCGGTCCTCGCGCTCCTGTTCGTGCCCAAGGCCACCCACGTGCAACGCGTGTTGGCGGTGCGCGGCATGAATGTCGAGCAAACCGAGTCCGCTCGCGCCGCGCAACTCATCCGAGAGGCCTTTCCCAATCCGATCGCGGACTACGTGGCCGTCGTGGTGCACGGGCCGGTGCGTTACACCAACCCCCGTTTTGTCGCGGTCCTCGACTCGCTCTCCGCTGCGCTCGGTCGCCAGTCGTACATCAGCCAGGTGATCTCCGTCCGCACCATCGGCGAATCCACGTTCGTCAGCCCCGATCGCCACACCACCTTTCTCATCGCGGCGCTGACGCCCGCGAGCACCAACGACGTGAGCCGCACCGTGGTGCCCGATCTCCGCGAGACGGTCAGCAGCACGCTGCAGCGGCTGCCGCGCGCGGACGGGTTCGACGTCAAGATCACCGGCAATCCGGCGCTCGATTACGACGTGCGCACGATCAGCGCGGAGGATACCCGGGCCGCCGAGGAACACGCGCTGCCGTTGACGCTCGCGGTGCTGGTCCTCGCCTTCGGCGCACTCGTCGCGGCGACGCTGCCCATCATCGTTGGTGTGCTCGCGATTACGATCGCGCTCGGCATTGTCGCCGTCGCGGCGCAGTTCCAGACGATGTCGGTCTTCGTGCTGAACATCACCACGATGGTGGGGCTGGGCGTCGGCATCGATTACTCGCTGCTCATCGTCACGCGGTTTCGCGAGGAGCTGAATCGCGGGTTGTCCCCGATCGATGCCGCGGTGCGCACGATCCAGACGGCGGGCTCGGCCGTCGTGACGTCGGGACTCACGGTCGTGGTCGGATTCGCCGCCCTGATCCTGACGCCGCTCACCGAGACCCGGTCGGTGGGCGTCGGGGGGCTGATCGTCGTCGCGGTGGCAGTACTGCTCGCGACGACGTTTTTGCCTGCGGCCCTCGCGATCCTGGGACGCGACATCGACCGGCCGAAGTGGCTCGCGCGCGCGCTCGCCTGGATTCACACCCCACAAGGCTGGGAGCGGTGGGCGCGCTCGCTCGGTCACCACCCCTGGCGCGCCATCCTCGGCGGCGGCCTCGTGGCGGCCCTCCTGACGTTTCCGCTCACGCAGATCAGAATCGGACTCCCGGTCCGCAACTGGTTCCCACCTGATGCAGAGTCGGGACAGGGGCTCGCCGCGTTGCGAGACATGGGCGCGAGCGGCGTCATCCAGCCGTTGCGGGTCGTCGTGCAGCTGCCCGCGCGCGAGTCCGCCCTCTCCGGTCGCCAGTTGCCGGGGCTCAAGGCACTCAGCGACTCGATCTCACGCGATCCGCGCGTCCGCGAAGTCCGCGGCGTGGCGACGCTGCGGCCAGGTCTCTCGACGCTGCAGCTCGCGATGTTCTACAGCGACGCCGACGCGATCCGCGTTCGGTACCCGGAGTTTTTCAACGCCTATCTCAGCACGGACCGCCGCACGACGCTCATGGACGTCATCGCCGCCGACTCGGTCTCCCTGACCGGCATGATGGATCTCGCGCGCCATGTGCGCCGCACGATCGCGCGCAGCACCCGGCTGCGCGGCGCGGAGGTTGTAGTGGGCGGGTTTGCGGCCTCCAGCCTCGATCTGCAGGAGAATCTGCTCACCCGCTTTCCGGGCATCGTCGCGATGATCCTCGGCGTCACCGCGATCATGCTCTTGATCGCGTTCCGGTCGGTCCTCGTGCCGCTCAAAGCGGTCGTGCTCAATTGTGTTTCGGTGGGCGCCGCGTTCGGCGTGACGGTCCTCGTCTTTCAGCACGGCTATGGCGCCGGCCTGTTCGGCCTCGACGGGCCGACGGAAGCGATCTTCGTCGTCGTCCCGGTTCTGGTATTCGCGACGGTCTTCGGGTTGTCGATGGATTACGAGGTGTTTCTGCTGACCCGCGTGAAGGAGGTCTTCGACAAGACCGGTCGCAACGATCACGCGACCATGGAAGGCCTGTCGACCACGGCGTCCACAATTACATTCGCCGCACTGATCATGATCATCGTGTTCGGGAATTTCGCGTTCACGCGCGTGCTCGCCGTGCAGTTCATCGGCTTCGGACTGGCCCTTGCCGTGCTCCTCGACGCGACCTTGATCCGCATGGTGCTGGTGCCGGCGATCATGCACATCGCGGGGCGGTGGAATTGGTGGCCCGGCGTACGGGCCCCCCGGCGGGAGGGAAGCGACGTGGAAGAGGTCACGTAGAATCCAGCAGCCGGAGCTTTTCCCCCCAGACATCCCAGTGCCACGCCGGCACACGCACTCCGGTGTCTGGATCTTTGAGGGGTTTGTATTGCAGCCAGCGCGCCTGAAATCCCAGCTCGCGGCCCAGCGCCAGCAGCCGTTCCTTATCCGAGCTCACCAGGTGGACCATCGGCTCATCGTCGATCTTGTGCCGGTGAAGCCAAACGCCGCCGCTCAGGGCGAAACGCATCCCCTCGCGGCGGCGTTCGAACTCTCGATAGGGCGGCTCTAGGTGCAGGTGATTCGCCCCTCCACCGTCGCCGGCGCGACGGGCGTCGCGGTTCCTTGAAACAGGCTGCACTGACGCGTGGTCTGCGCATGGACCGCCTGCGCCGACCAACCGCCCGGCGTCGCCTGGACCACCGTCAGCGTCACACCGGTCGATGAGCGGAAATTATTGAGCGCCGCCAGGCTCGTCGTATAGAAGGCGCTGTCGTAGAAAAAGCCCTCTTCCGCCGTCGCCAGGTTCTTCAGGTCCGACTTCATCTGGGCGACGTACGCCTTCTGCTTCGTGTTGGCGAGCTTCGGGATCGCGATCGACGCGAGCAATCCGATGATCACCACCACGATGAGCAGCTCGATCAGCGTGAAACCGCGTGCCTTCACTGCGTTACCCTCCGGCGCCAAAGGGCGCCGATCCCGAAAACCCGGAATCGACACCCCTATTGTGGGCACCGCCGGCCGATCCTGCAAGAGGCGTGCTTAACCCTTCGCGTCGATCCAATTCTTTCCAGCACCGACACTTACGACGAGTGGCACGCGTAAACTGGCCACCCCCTCCATCTCGCGTTTTACAAGGGCTCCGGCAACCAACCGTTCACCTTCCGGGATCTCAAAGACAAGCTCATCATGCACTTGCAGCACCATCTTCGACCGGAGCTGCGCTTGCTGAAGCGCCGCGTGGATGCGGATCATCGCGATCTTGATCAGATCGGCGGCCGAGCCCTGCAGCGGTGAATTGGTCGCGGTCCGTTCACCGAAGGCGCGGATGCTGAAGTTTCTGTCCCGAAGCTCGGGGATGTAGCGTCGCCGGCCAAACAGCGTTTCGACGAACCCGCGCTGGCGGGCGTCATCGATCGTCCGATCGAGCCATGCACGCACGCCGGCGAAGCGCTCGAAGTATTGCTTGATGAACGCCTTGGCTTCCTCGAGGGTGATCCCTAGCTGGCGGGACAGCGCCAGCGCTCCCTGGCCGTAGATCGTCGCGAAGTTGATCGTCTTCGCGCGCGCGCGCATCTCGCCGGTCACGCTCGCTTCGGGAACGCCGAAGATCACGGCGGCCGTTTGCCGGTGGATATCACCACCGCGCTGGAATGCCGAGACGAAAGCGGGATCTTCCGAGAGATGCGCCAGCAGTCGCAACTCGACCTGGGAATAATCGGCCGTGAGCAGCAGGTGACCGGGCGGTGCGACGAACGCGCGCCGAATCTCACCGCCGCGGCGTGTGCGGACGGGGATGTTTTGCAGATTGGGATCTGAGGACGAGAGCCGGCCGGTCGCCGCCCCGGTCTGATTGAAGCTCGTATGGACCCGACCGTCGGGGCCGATGTAGCCCGGCAACGCATCCACATAGGTGGATTTCAGCTTCGTCAGCTCGCGATACTCGATGAGCAGCCGGGGGACGTCATGGCCGAGGGCGGCCAACTGCTCGAGGACCTCGACGTCGGTGGATGCTCCGGTCTTGGTGCGCTTCTGGACCGGCAGCTTCAGCCGCTCGAACAGCACCGTCCGCAGTTGGGGGGTCGAGTTGATGTTGAACTCGCCCCCCGCGGCGCGGTAGATGTCGAACTCGAGCTGGATCAACTCCTTGTTGAAGCCGCGCGACATCTCGCCCAACAGTGCGCGATCCACAACAATGCCCGTGGCCTCCATATCGACGAGGACGGGAATGAGCGGAATCTCGATTTCGTCGAGCAGCCGCTTGAGGTGATGCGATTCGATATCGGACCGAAATGCCTCTTCGAGTCGCAGCACCATCTCGGCCTGTGCCGCCGACACCCGCGCCGCTTCCGCGGGCGGGACCTGGGCATACGTTCGCTCCGTTCCCCCCTTCCCTTTTCCCAATAGCGACACCGTCGTGGGCAGCTCGACGGACAGATGCTCGCGCGCGAGATCGTTGATGGCGTGCGAACGGTTGCCGGGATCCAGGACGAAGCTCGCCACCATCGAGTCGTAGGCGACGCCCGCGAGCGAGATGCCGGCGCGCGCGAACGCCACCCAGGCCGCCTTGATGTCGTGTCCCGCCTTGCGCACCGTCGGGTCGACGAGCAGCGCGCGGACCGGCGCGAGCGCCTCGCTCGCGAGCGACGGCAAGTTGCGCGGCGGCGTGGCGTCGAACTCTCCGTCGCGCGCCTGATGTCCGAAAGGGAGATACCAGGAGCGCCCGGGTGCGACAGCGAACGAGATGCCGGCGAGCTCCGGCTCGGTCTGCAGGGCGACCAGCGGCGCACGGCGCAGCTCCTGAATCAGCGCGGGGAGACCTGCCGGATCGTCGACGATCGCAGGATCCGCGAGCAGCGGCGCTCGCAGTGCCGGAGCCGGTGCCGGCGGCCCGCCGGGTTCGTCCGCGGCAGCCGGTGCGACTCCCCCCTCCACCACCACGGACGCGAGGTCCGCGAGTTTTGGGATCAGCGTGCGGAATTCGAGCTCGGTGAAGAGCGTCGCGAGTGTCTCAGTATCCGGTGTGCGCACGCGGAGCTGCTCGAGATCGAGCTCGACCGGCACGTCCCGACGCAGTGTCACGAGCTGGCGCGAGAGCCGCGCCTTGTCCCCCTGCTGCAGTAACGCTTCGCGCGGCCGCTTCCCCGTGATGTCGGCCGCGCGCGCCAGGATCGTGTCAAGATCGCCGTAGGCCTCGAGCAGTTGTACCGCCGTCTTGTCGCCGATCCCCTTGACGCCCGGAATGTTGTCGGAGCTGTCGCCGACCAGGGCGAGATAGTCCACGACCCGCGCCGGGGAGACACCGAGCCGCTCGCTGGCATTGGACTCATCGACCCACTGCTCTTCGACCGCCGCTTGTCCGCCGCGCCCAGGATTCAGGAGCGCGATACCCGGGCCGATCAGCTGATAAAAATCCTTGTCGCCCGAGACGATCACGGCCTGGAGGTCGCGCTGCGCCGCCCGATCGGCGAGCGTCGCGACGACGTCGTCGGCCTCATAACCGTTGATCGCGATGACGGGAATATGAAACGCATCGAGAATCTGGCAGACGCGCTCTAGCGAGCGGTCGAAATCCTGTTGCAGCTCTTCCCCGAGCTTTTCGCGAGTCGCCTTGTACTCGGGGTACTGCTCCTGCCGGAACGACACCCCGCGATCGTGCACCCACCCGATGTATTCGGGATGGTAGTTCTCGTAGAGTCGCAAGAGGAAATTCGTGATGCCCCAGACCGCGGACGTGTTCTCACCGCTCTTGGTGGTGAGGGGCCGCGCGATCATTGCGAAGAACGCGCGGTAAATGAGCGCATAGCCATCCACGAGGAAGACGTTCTTCTTGCCGGCGGAGGTGGCGGGGATCGGCGGCGCGGGGCGCGGCGGCATAGGCCGAAAACTAGCAGTGCAAACAACAACCCCGCCCGATACGGCCGGGCGGGGTGGTGCTCGGTGAAGGTGTGGCGTTAAACGCGCACGACGTTCGTGGCGTGGAGCCCTTTGTCCCCCTGCTTCACCTCGAACTCCACGACCTGGCCCTCGGCGAGCGTCTTGAAGCCATCCATCTGAATCGCCGAGAAATGCACGAACACGTCTTCGCCACCTTCCTGCTCAATGAAGCCATACCCCTTGGCGTCATTGAACCACTTCACCTTTCCCTTGATCACGATCCGCCTCCTGCAGAGTCTGTTCCCCAACCCAACGTGGACGCTAGAAAAGACCCGCCACCCGGAAAGCTGTCAAGCGGGTTTTCTACGGTGCGTACAGGGCGCGGTACAACTCGCGATTCCGTAACAGGCTGCGGACGTAGCCGCGCGTTTCCGGATACGGAATCAGCTCGATAAAGCGATCCGGATCGTCGGCCCCGGCGCGGTCGAGCCAGCGGCGCACCGGAACCGGGCCGGCGTTGTACGCCGCGATCGCCGCATCCACCCGACCGAACCGCCTGAGCAGCTCGGCGAGATGCGCCGCGCCCAGGTGCAGGTTGAGATCGGGCACCGTGATCCACTCCGGGTAGAACGTGACGTCCAAGCCGCGCGCCATCAGCGACGCCGTACTCGGCAAGAGTTGGGCGAGTCCCCGCGCCCCGGCCGGCGACAGCGCCTGGACGTCGAACACGCTCTCTTGTCGGACGAGGGCCGCGAGCAGCAGCGCGTCCACGCCGAACTCCTGCGCTTCGGCTTCGACGGCGGCGCGGTTCGGCCACGGGAAGATCGCGCGCAGCACACGCACATCACCCGGGGCACCACGCAATCCCAGGCCCTCGCTCCAGGCGAGCAACGCGTCGAGATCGGTGGGTGGATGCGCGAGCACGACGCGGACTTCGGCTTGGGCTTCGCTGTCGAGCCCGGCTAGAAGCAACGTGTCAATGCGCGATAACCCGGAGAGCACGGCCGGTGGCGCGGTCGACGACCCCGCCAGCCGCGCGAACGCGAGCGGCGGCAGGCCCGTCTCGCGGCGCGCGCGCATGCCGTAATACCCGACCGAGTCCTCGCGCGCCAGCGCGACCCAAATCGCGCGCGCCTTCGTCGAGTCACCGCGTGCCTCCGCCATCTTGCCGAGCCAGAAGCGCGCCGCGGTGCGCTGCGGCCCGGTCGCATCGATTTCCGCTTGATACAGGGCGGCGGCGCTGTCGGGGCGGCCCGTACTCTCGGCGCGGGCCGCCAGCCGGAAGCGCGCGAGCGACGCGCGTGGGTCGGCCGGATAGCGGCTGATCAGCTCGCCGTACCAACGGCCGGCCTGCGGCCAGTCGTCGCGACTCTCGTGCAGATCGCCCAGGATGTAGAGCGCGCCGGGCGCGGCGGAATCGGCGGGGTACGCTCGAGCGAACCCCGCTAGCGAGGCGACCGCCGTCGAGTCGCTCAGGCGAACGAGCACGCGGGCGCGGCGGTAGAGCGCCAGCGGGCGACTCGCGGAGTCGCGAGCGGCGGCGGCATAGGCGCGCACCGCTTCGCGCAGGCGACCGGACGCTACGAGCAGCTCGCCATACAGAAAAAGGGTCGTCGCACTCGAGTCGCCGGACCGCAGGGCGTGTTCGACGTGGATGCGCGCATCGCGCGTCGTGGTGCGCCGATTCAGGGCGCGCGCCAGGGCGACATGTTCGGCAGCGGCCCGCGGGGGCAGCGGGCCGAGTGCCAGGCTCACGCCGGCGGCCGCGTCATCACTCAGCGGATCGCGCGCCAGCAGGGCGTAGAGTAGCGTTCGGGCGCGCGTCGAATCGCCCGTCGCCACAGCCAGCCGCGTCGCGTCGAGCGCCCCTCCCTTCCCTGCCGCGGCGAAGGCGTCGATCGCGCGGGTCGTATCACCGGCGAGCAGCAGCGAGCGCGCCCGCGCTACTGGCACCTCGCGCGCGGCGGGCGGCGGCAGGTCGGTGAGCAGCTGAGCCGCGGCCGCCGTATCGCGCGTGACCCGGGCCTGACGCACCCGCAGCCACGGGTCGATGCTCGCGAGCTTGCTTCCCGCACGCGCGGCGGCAAAGGCGGCCGCGGCGCTGTCGGCCTGACCGGCAGCGTCGAAGGCGAGGGCCGCGCGCACCGCGAGCACCGGCACACGCGCGCTGGGCGCACGCGCCCGGGCCATTTGAAAGTGCGTCGCGGCGTCGGGGTATCGCCCGGTGCCGTACTCGGCCTGCGCCAGCACGGCGAGCGCCTCCCCGTCGAGATAGTCGAGCAGCCACGGCTGCCCCGCCAACAACTGCCGGGCGTGCTCGTAGCGGCGGGCGTGGACTTCCGCCTTGGCGCCTTCGACGATCAAGAATGCGTTGGGATTGGGATCGCGACGCGCCGCGGCGAGCAGCGTCTCGGCCGCGTGCCAGGGACGGCCCGACAAGCGCAGCGAATCAGCGCGAAACGTCGCGGTGTGTTCCGGCGGGGCGACATCCTGGCCCCAGCACCTCCCCGCCGGCGCCAGCACCAGGTCCCCCGCCAGCGCCGCGAGCCAAAAGGCGCGTCGTTTCACCTGCCCGCTTGCCTCAAGCGCGCCAGGACTCGCTGATATTCCGCGCGGGATCCGGGCGTCAGCCGATACCGGCTGAAGCCAGTCTGATCCTGGAAATACAGTACGAGGCGATGCGCTGCGTACGTCCAACGCAGCAGCCGCATCCCGTTCCGGTCCATGCCGCTCGCGAGATCGGTCATCTCATCGGGTTCGCCGAGCGTGATAAACACTTCGCCGCGCTCGGTCAGCCATCCAGGCTCGCCCTCGTCGGGAAATCGAATGTTCGCCTGCTGCACGCGCCGGAAATAATCGTCGATCGCCTCGTTTTCCGGCGTCAGGGGGATCGGATCGGTGGCCTTCCAGAACTGCCGCCAGACGTCGGGACGACGGTCTGCCGGCGAGCGGCGCAGCGAGTCGACCCAATCCTGGCGGTCGAAATAGCGGAGCAAGCTCATCATCTCTTCGAAGTTGGTGATGACCCATTGACTGGAGAAGCTTACCAAGAAACGGGTGCGTGCCGTATCCCCGGTCACGTTTGCGCGGGGCACGACCTGTAGCTCCGCTTGCCCCACCGGAAGCTTGGCGGGGACGATGACTACGGTGGCCGACGCGAGGCCGGTATCCCCGTGCAGGCGAATGGAGTCGCGCCACAACTCGTGATTGGCTGCATCCACGACCCGTGCCAGCATGGTCGCGGGAGGCGCGCCGTAGCGCTCGACATAGAAGCGCATCGAATCGGGACCGTACGGCAAGGTGGCGCGCGGGTTGGCGACCAATTTCGGAACGTCGCCACGTCGGGACCGGCCGTCCGCCGTATAGACGGCGATCGGTTTCGCCGTGGCAGGCGACGCAAAGCGCGGCGCCGTATCGGCTCGCTCGGCGCGGGCGTAGGCGGGACCGTTGCGGTCCCGCACCATCGCCATCACGTAATAGGGGCCCGGCGGCAGGGTCAGGAACTGCTGGAAGATCACGCTCTCGTCGCTGCGGAGCGTCTCCTGGAAGTTGCGGACGCGCACCTGCTCGTCGCTGCCGATCTGCCGCACCGGCACGCGACTGGTGCTGTCGGTCCGGAACGATGCCTCGACGTGGTACTCCGCGATGAACTCGACGCCGCGGCGCTGAAACGTCAACGTCTGATTGGTGAGCGACACCGAGAACAGCGCGAGCGTGGAGTCGGGCGACGGACCGGCGAGATAGCGCACCGAGGCGATGAACGGCAAACCGCCGCCGCCCACGAGCGCGCCCATCGAGCGGTAGACGGATGACGCGTCGAACAAGCGCGGCAAGGACGGTCCCCGTTGCGGCGCTGCGCCCGTGCCGGAGGTGGGGGGCTGCAGCCGGCAACCGCCGGACAGAACGGCGATCGCCAGCAGTGTCCCCGTCACCCGCGTGCCCACACGTCGTATCACTTGCCGAGCCTCAAATCCGGACGTTAGTTTCGCGCACAACCCCCATGGCTCTCGAAAACCTTGCCGGCAGGTCAATCGCCGGCTACCGCCTCCTCGAGCGCGTCGGCGAAGGAGGGACGGCGGAGGTGTACCGCGCCGAGCATCGCGAGCGCGGCGCCTGTGCGTTCAAGGTATTGCGCGAGCGTCTGAGGGGCGACCCCGTCGTCGTCAAACGCTTCCTACGGGAAGCGGGATACGGGTCGCGCGTCGTGCATCCCGGGGTGGTCCGCACGTACGAGTTCGGTGAATCCGACGGTCTCTACTATCTCGCGCTGGAGTGGGCCAGCGGCGAGCCACTCGCGGACTTCTTACACCGCGAGGGCCCGCTCACCGCGGCGGAGGCCATCCCGCTCGTACGCCAGCTGGCCGACGCGCTCACCGCGGCACACGCGGCCGGCATCATCCATCGCGATCTGAAGCCCGAGAATATCATGTACGACGCAAGCACGCACAGCGTGAAGCTGCTGGATTTTGGTATCGCGCGGGACGCTGAGCTGCCACCCGAGGAGCGACTGACGCGCACCGGCTTCTTCGTCGGCACGCTGCAGTACGTCGCGCCCGAGGCGCTGTCGGGCGAGCTCGTCGATGGGCGTGCCGACATCTACAGTCTCGCGAAAATCGCGTACTACATGCTGACCGGACGACATCCGCACGACGGGCGCAGCCCGCGCGAACTCTTCCAGCAGCTCTTGAGCGGCAAGCCGAAGCCGCTCTCGGAGGCGAGCGACCGCAAATTCCCGCCGGCGCTCGAGGCGGCCGTGATGAAAGGCCTCGCGCGGCAGCCCGGCGATCGCCAGGCCACGGTGTTGGCGTTCGCCGAGGATCTGGAGGCGGCACTGGCGGGTGCAAAGGACGGTCCCAAGTCGCGGGGGCTCCTGGGGGCACTGAAAAACATTGTTGGCAAGCGGAACAGTGAATAGTAGTAGCGACTACTACTACCTCAAAAACACGCTCAAGGATCTGCTCCTCGCGCGCTCCGTGCAACGCGGCGATTTCGTCCTCGCCTCCGGCCGCCGCTCCTCCTTCTATATCGATGCGCGGCTCACCACGATGTCCGGCGAAGGACTGGCCGTCGTCGGTGGGCTCGGTCTCGACCGCCTGGCCGCACGCGGCTGGAGCCCGCGTGCCATCGGCGGCTTGACCCTGGGCGCCGATCCCATTGCCTACGCGCTCGCACTGACCGCCCGGCGGCGTGGGCAGCTGCTCGACGCCTTTACGGTGCGCAAGCAGCCGAAAGACCATGGCACCGGCCAGCGCATCGAAGGCTGCTTCGCGTCCGGCTACCCCGTCGTCATCGTCGAAGATGTGCTGACAACGGGACGGTCCACACGCGAGGCGATCAGCGCCGTCGAAGGCGAGGGCGGCCATGTGCTCGGTGTGCTGGCCGTGATGGATCGCGAAGAAGGCGGACGCGAGGCGATCGAGCGGGCGGGGTATCTCGTCGAAGCGTTCGTGACGGCGTCCGATCTCGGCCTCAGGATAGGCACGTGAGCGAGCCGATTCCTCACCTGTCGTTCGCCGCGCGCGCGCGCGGCTGGCACGACGATGCGACGGCGCTCGAGCAGCGCTTCAAGGACCTCGAGACCTTTGAGCGCAGCCATCGCCGGCGCTGGGCCATCGCGGCGGCCCTGTTCGTCCTCGGCGTCCTCGGGAAACTCGGCGGCGTCACCGACGCGCGCCTCGGCACGATCGTGTTGCTCGCCGGGGGCGGCGCGGTGATCAACGCGATCGTCGGGTTGATCAACGAGCGCGGCTGGTACCGCTGGTGGTTCATCTATATGCTCCCGCTGCTCGACGTCGTGCTCGTCAATGTGCTCGTCATCTGGTTCGGGCACGGCGGCGTGGTCGCGGCGCTGTTCATCGCGGTGCTGCCCTACGCCTTCGATCAGGGACAGGCCGTCGGCGATTTCCTCGTGCTGGTTGGGTCGATCGCCTATCTGCTCGCGAGCTGGGCACACGGTCGCCTGTATCCCGGCGGGACCGGCCTCGATACGCTCGCGTACCTCGAGACGGGTGTCTTCATCATCGTGGCGATGGCGCTCAAGCGGATCCCCGCGACGCTCATCCAGCGCATTCGTCGCGCGCGCAGCGTGATGGGCGAAGCAGAGCAGGGGTATCTCGCCGTTCGGGCGGCCGCCGCCGAAGCCGACGAGCTCGGGTTCCTCGAGAAGAGCTTCAACCGCATGCTCGAAGAGATCGGCACCACGATCTCCTCGGTGCAGCGCGAGGCCGACGAAGTCGCGGCATTCGCCGAAGAACTGGCCGCGGCGGCAGAGCAACTGCATGCCACCACCGAGTCGCTCACGCAGACGTCGCAGCGTCTCGCCACCGATCTCGGGGCTCAGCGCGGCCTCGCGGACGGGGCGCGGGGCGAAAGCGCCAAGGCGGCCGATCAGGCGGAATCACTCCGCGTGCGCGCAGAGTTGATGCAGGTCGACGCGTCGCGACTCGTCGGGACGGCGGAGCGGGGGCGCGAGCGGGTCGCCCGCGCGAGCGCGACGCTGCGAGCGGTCGGCGAGGAAGTGCGCGCGACGGCGTCGACGGTGGCGGGACTGTCGGGGATGTCGGAACGCATCGGGGTGTTCGCCCAAACCATCGCGCGCATCGCGCGACAGACGCACCTCCTCGCCCTCAACGCGGCGATCGAGGCGGCGCGCGCGGAGGAGCATGGTGAAGGGTTCGCCGTCGTCGCGGACGAGGTCCGCAGCCTCGCGGCGGAGGCAGGGAAGTCAGCGCGCGAGGTCGCCGAGCTCGTGAGCGAGCTACGGACGGGCATCGAGGCCGCAGCGCGCGCCATGCAGTCGGGCGAAGCCAAGGTGCGGGACATCGGCGCGGTCGCGGCGGAGGCCGACGGCGCGCTCCAGGAGCTGCATCAGGGCGTGCAGCTGATGGGCGATCTGGTGAATGCGACGGCAGAGGTATCCCGCAGCCAGGCGCAGCGTCTCGCCGAGCTGGCACAGTCGTTACAGCAAGTCGCCAGCATCTCGACAGCTTCGTCGGACAGCGCCAACAGCACCGCAGCCGCCACCGAAACGCAGATCACTGCCATGGGCGAACTGACGGCCACGTCGCAACAGCTCGCTCAACTCGCCGAGCGCCTGCGCGCGGGGATGGCGCGGTTCTCGGTGCTGCGACGCGATCAGGCCACCGCAGAACCCCAGATCATCAGACCCGCCGCCGACTAGTTCACACGCTACAGCGTGTGTGATCCCGCCGGGAGACCGCTGCGGCGCTCGGGCCTTGGTCCCACGACCCCGCGTGAAAGGGGTGAAACGCACGCAGGGCCTCCCGGTAGGGGATGATCAAGAGATCGACATACCGCGCCAATGCGACCTCAAAGGGAAAGCGACGCCGAAACTCGCCGGCCGTCACGCCGAGGACTGCGCGCAGGTGCCGACCGAAGCTTTGCGGCGACGAATAGTCCATGCGGTAGGCCACATCCGAGACGGACAAGCCGGGGTTTTGAAACAGGAACGCCGCATGGAGCAGCCGCATACCGGCGAGATAGCTCTTGGGTGATGGCAGGCCGGCGCGATGAAAGCGGGACATCAACGTGCTGGGCCGGACGCGCAAATGCCGGGCAAGGCCGCGCACCGTGCTGAGCGCCGGCGCGAGTCCCGCGACCGCCTCAAAGAACAGCCGCGTCTCCTCCGGCGGGCTTGGCTCGGAGGGCTCGCCGAGCGCTGGAATGAGTCGCGCGAGTATCCGCGCCGCGACCGGCGACGCCGGATGGCCCACGAGGTCGCGCAGGCGGCGCCAGCCGTCGGGCTCGGTGCAATCCACGGCGCTGCGCACCCCGGTCGCGCCGAGCCGCAGCAGCGTTTCGGTCGCCTCGCGGTCGTGGCGTGACACAAGCGCGACCGCCGGGATGGCGGGGAACTCGCGCACGAACCGCGCAATGCCGGGCAGCGCCTCCCCGTGACAGCGATGGACGGAGATGACCATCGCATCGACGCGCCGGCGCCGCGCGACGTAGAGCGCTTCGCGCAGCGAGTCGGCGTGCAAGGTATCGAAGCAGCCGTCTCCCGCCGCATCGATGCGCGGGCGCTCGGGGGGCGGAAGAACGGTGCATACGGTCACCATGCGGCCTCATGGTAACCGGAGCGTTTCAACCGCCATTCATCATCAGTGCCCCGCGGGCAGCGGAGGCACCATCCGAAAAACTCCCAGTTCACCGAATTGCCGCAGCGGGAGCCTTGTGAACGGCTAGGCTGAGTGCGAAGCTAGGCGCGCGCATGAGAGGATACACATGACGTCGAGACGGTGGCTGATCGGGTTGGCGTCGCTGGTGGTGATGTTGATGATCGCCGGCGCCGTGAGCTTCGTGCGCTACGCCCGTCTGCATGCCCTCCAGCCGACGCTGGTGGCAGTCGCCCCGTTCGACATCCTCGTCGCCGGCCTGGAGCCGTGGCGGGTGCGTCTCGCGCAGGAATTGACCGCGCGGCTCGACAGCACGCCGCCGCTCACCGCGGTGTCGCAGGACGTGGTGCGCGAGCGCTGGCGCGGGCAAGCGCGGCCGGAGCTCGCGGCCCTCGACCTGGCGCGTCGCACCAGCGCGGGCGTCGGGATCTATGGGCGCCTGGATCCATTCGCGGGTCGCGATTCGGTGCTCGTGAGGGTGATCCTGATCGATGCGGGCACCGGGCGTGTGCGGACCGTCACGAACGTCCCCTGGCCACGTGCTCGGCTTCCGGCCCTGGCCACGGCGCTCGCCCAGCAGGTGCGTGAGAACTATCGTTAAGCACGTGACCGAGCCCTTTGCAGAGCTGAACGCCGCACTACCGCCACACTATATCATCGATCGCGAGCTGGGCCGCGGCGGCATGGCCCTCGTCTACCTCGCCCGCGACACGCGCCATGAGCGTTTCGTCGCGCTGAAGACGTTGCGGCCCGAAATCGCGGTGGCGCTGGGCCGGGAGCGGTTCCTGCGCGAGATCAAACTCGCGGCGCGCCTACAGCATCCCAATATCTTGCCGGTCTACGACTCGGGCGACGCGGGTGGCACCCTGTATTACGTCATGCCGTTTGTCGAAGGGGAGTCCCTGCGCGACCGGCTGGATCACGAGCCGCAATTGCCCGTGGACGACGCACTGCACATCGCCCGCGAGGTCGCCGAAGCGCTCGCGTACGCGCACGATCACGACGTCGTGCATCGCGACATCAAGCCCGAGAACATCATGCTTTCGGGCGGACACGCCATCGTCACCGATTTTGGTATTGCGCGCGCGGTCAGTGCCGCCGGCGGCGACAAGCTGACGCAGACAGGCCTCGCTATCGGCACGCCGGCCTACATGCCGCCGGAGCAGGCGTCGGGATCGGGCCAGGTCGACCGCCGCAGCGACATCTACAGTCTCGCGTGCGTGCTGTACGAGACACTCGCTGGGCAGCCGCCGTTCACCGGACCGACGGCGCAGGCCATTATGGCGCGCCATTCGCTCGATTCGGTGCCGCGCTTGAAAATCGTGCGCGATGCAATTCCCGACGAGCTCGAGCTCGTCATTGAGCGCGCGCTCGAGAAAGTGCCAGCCGACCGGTATCAGACATCGGGCGAATTCGCGAAGGCCTTGACCGCGGCGAGTACGGGCGCCGTGTCGCGCGTGACCGCCGCGCGCCGGCACACGCGGAGAATGACATGGCGGCGCCCCATCACCGCGGGAATCGGCCTTGGCGCGGTCGCGTTGATCGCCGGCGCCTGGCTGCTGTTCGGCCGTCACCGCGGTGGCGGCGCCGGCGCCGGAGCCCTCGCGCTGAATCGCGTTGCCGTGCTCTACTTCAACGACGCGAGTCGCGACAGCTCACTGCGATATCTGGCCGACGGCTTCACCGAATCGCTGATCGACCAATTGAGCGCCATCCGCGCCCTGGATGTCATATCGCGCAACGGCGTCGCGCCCTTCCGCGGGCGCGACGTGCCTCGCGACTCGATTGCGCGCGCGCTCGAGGCCGGCACGCTGGTCGAAGGGGAAGTGGAGCCGGTGGGTGGAGGCGGGCGAGCGCGTGTGACGGTCCGGCTGATCGATGGTGCGAGTGGCGCGGACGTCGGGCGACGCCAGAGCTTCGAGCTCCCGATCGCCGCACCCCTGGCGATGCGCGACTCCCTCGTCAGCCAGGCGGCGGTGTTGCTGCGCGAGCGCCTCGGCGACGAGGTCCGGCTGCGCGAAGAACGGTCCGAGACCAAGAGCGTGGAGGCATGGTCGCTCGTCCAACAGGCGCAGAAGTCCCAGAAGGACGCGCTCGCCGCCGCCGTGCGCGATCCTGCCGCCGCTGCAACGCTGTACGCGCGCGCGGATTCGCTGCTGGCGTACGCGGAGCAAGCGGACCCGGCGTGGGTCCAACCGATCGTGCTGCGAGCGCGAGTCGCTTACTTGCGGTCCCGGCTCGAGCAAGTGCCGCATGAGCAGGACAAGTGGCTGACGATCGGCTTGGGGCACGCGGAACGTGCCTTGCACGCCGAGCCCCAGAACCCCGATGCGCTCGAGATGCGTGGGACGCTTCGCTTCTGGCGGTTCTCCCGGGGACTGGTGCCCGATTCCGCTGCTGCTGACAAACTGCTCAGCGCGTCGCAGACGGATCTCGAAGCCGCCACGCGCATCAATCCACAGCAAGTGGGCGCATGGAATACGCTTTCGTACCTCTACTACTATCAACGGCGGGACCTGATCGAGGCCAATCGCGCGGCCCGCAGCGCGTACGAGGCGGATGCCTACCTCGCCTCGGCCGACGCTATCCTGTATCGCTTATTTGTCACGTCCTACGATCTGGAGCTGTTTGAGCCCGCCGCCGACTGGTGTGACAAGGGCCGTCGGCGGTTCCCAAACAGCGCGCAGTTCGAGCAGTGTCAGCTGATGCTCATGGCCACCACCAAGGCAACGGATCCCGATGTGGACCGCGCCTGGCGTCTCGCGAGCGAGGGGGTGCGCCTTTCCCCGGAGCGCGGCCGCCCGTTCACCCAGCTGCTCGAGCAGATCTGGGTGGCCGGTGTGCTGGCTCGCGCCGGCCTCCCCGATAGCGCCCGGCATGTTCTGGAGCGCTCCAAAGGAAATGCGGACATCGACCCGCAGAAGGAGTTGCTTGGCTACGAGGCGGTCATGCGCGTGACGCTCGGGGACAAGGAGGAAGCGCTGCGCCTGCTGGGCGAGTACCTCATCGCTAACCCCAAGCATCGCGAGGGCTTCCGCAAGAGCGTGCATTGGTGGTGGCGCCCCATCCAGGACGATCCCCGCTTCAAGGCACTCATTGCCGCGCGATAATCAGCGTGTGGATGTGTATCACATCTGCAACGGTCGAGGGTCTAGCGCTAGGAATTTCCCCGGGAGATTTTTAAGGGTGTTCCGCTGGTCCGTCGCCCGTCGTTCGTCCCTGGCGCGCCCCTAGACGTGCCACACATCGCGGGTCCAATGTGTCGCGCAGGAGCGCCCCATGAGGCACGTCACGTGCTTTTCCGTCGTCGCAGTCGCCGTCGTCGTTGTTGCAGGGTGTAGAGACAATTCACTGCAACCCCCCCCGCAACTCAGCGCGGCGATCCAAGACGGTAATCACGCCGGGAACCCGAACTTCTTCTTCCTTCCTCCGCTCGTCCCGAGTCCTGTAGGCTCACAGTTCTACGATGTCGGCAAGTTTAACGCGCACCTCGCGCCGGTGGCCGAAGTTTGCGAGCTCGCGGCGAATCCGATCCTCGTCCCGACGACCGATTGCAAAGGGGGACCGCTGGTGTTCGGGCCCGCGACAATGGCCCTCGATCTGCTCAACGAGCAGTATCAGTTGAACTGGGATACGCAGGCGGCGGCGTTGATCCTCACGAGTTTCTACCGAATCACCGTACGCGGCTCGGCGCGGGGCACGGCGCTCGGTTTCCTCGACGTCGATCCGGTGCTCGGTGGCGTGAAGAATCTGATGACGGGTGATGTCGTGCCATTCCAGAACGGCCGCACGCTGCCCATCAAAGTGCGGATCGAGCAAGGCGCGTTTGGATCGAGCAACTCGAATGACTTTGTGGAACAGGTCGTGCCCAATGTGATTCCCACCGGCACGCTCGACATCACGACGAACACGGGATTCGCCGGAGCCCGCTTCACGAGCGGGTGGCTCAATCCCAATCTGGGCATCGATCAAGTCGTTGTGATCATCGACCGGGCGGGCCCCAACTGCCTCAGCAGCGGCCTCGAGCAAATGGAGGGATGTTATCGGTTCCGTACAGATCCAGATTTGCATCAGATCGAGGGCGGCTTGCCGTTCGCGAACAACGTAATCGCCGGCGTCTGTTTCCAAATCCCTGCTGATATCGGCGGGGAAGGACCCCCCTTCGAGCTGGCACGCCAAGAGGAAGTCGGCGGACAAGCGACGGGCCCCCTGACGCGGCTCGCGGAAGTGGCAGCGCCGTTCATCCGCTGTGACGGTTTCGGTCCGACTACTCCGACGATCCGCGCGGCGTTCCGCTCCGGGCGCCTGGGCGACATTGCCAAGGCAGGCTGGCACGCGATGACGCAGACGATCGCTCGTGCCATTCAGCCCGCCGCGCTCCATGCCGTCGACTTGGGCGCGGGCGGCAGCACCGACGGTTTCAGCTTCTTCGGTTTCACGCGGTTCGCCTCCATGGCCGTCACATCGGGCCAGGGCGCGACCGCACCGGCGGGCTCGACGGTGCAGGCATCGGTGCTGGTGGATAGCGATCACCATGGTCATCCGTCGCCTGTGGTAGGACAGTCGCTGACTTTCACAGTGACTGGCGGCGGTGGAACCGTTAGCACCAGCAGCTGTGCGGAGGGGAATTCGTGCGCAGCCACCACCGGTACTGACGGGGTCGTGTCTGTATCGTGGCGACTTGGGGCCGGCGTGAACACGCTGCAAGTCACGACGACGCAAGTGACCAACAGCCCGCAGACCATCACCGCGACGGGTCTCGTGGTCCCATTGGCGGGCTACCAGGTCGTGAGCAGTGGAGTCCTCGCGCTCGCGGCAGGCGGAGGATTTGTTATCCAAAGCGTGGCGTGCCCCGTCGGAACGAAGGTGTTGGGCGGTGGCGCGGCAGTGGTCGGTGAAGGAAGTGCAGATTTCAATACCCGGTTGCAGGAATCGGCTCCCGGCACGATCAACGGCGGGGCGCAAGATGTCTGGGGAGCATCTATGAAGAACCTGGATGCGAGCCCCCACAATGTGCAGATCTATGCGGTCTGCGCGAACACTCCGGCGGGCTACGCCGTGCTGAGTAGCGACGTCTTGCTCGGCTCTGGTGGATTCAATCGCCAGAGCGTGGTTTGCCCTGCGGGAAAGAAAGTACTTGGCGGCGGTGTTCTTGTGATCGGTGAAGGGGCCGCCGATTTCAACACGCGGATTCAGGAATCCGGCCCCGCGACCGTGAACGGTGGAGCCCAGGACGTTTGGGGCGTATCAGTCAAGAACACGGACGCGAGCTCGCACACGGTCCGCATCTACGCGATCTGCGCTTTCCCGCTTTCGGGCTATGAGGTGATCGCCAGTGGCAATATTCCCCTCGCTGCCGCGGGTGGGTTTGACCGGCAGAGCGTCCTGTGCCCCGTTGGCAAGTCAATCGTGGCCGGTGGGGCGCAGGTGATTGGTGAGGGCAGCGCGGACTTCAACACGCGCGTGCAGGAATCGGCTCCCGGTACGATCAACGGTGGGGCGCAAGATGTCTGGGGTGCGTCGCTGAGGAACGAGGACGCAGCCGCCCACACCATGGCGATCAGGGCTATTTGTGCCGACGCAACAGGGCCCTGAGTTGGGCCAATCTCTCTGAAGCCGAGGGCGGCTCGCCGGAGCCGCCCTTGCTTTTTGCCATGGCCGCCCAGGCCCTCCCCCCCATGGAATTACATCCTCCGGTGGAGAAGACATGGTTCTCCTGCGCGATGGTGCGTCGGCCCCCTCCGCCCTTTGTTTCTCCTTTATCTCACGTCGGATACCCTACAATGAAGTGTCGCTCAAGCTATCTGCGGTACGTGGCGATCGTCGCCCTTGGGGTCGCCTGTCACGGCGACCGCAGCTATTCGGCTGGCCCCACTGCGCTCTTCCTCGACGCCAATCACGACGGCAACGTCTTCTTCGTCTGGCTTCCCCCGATGCTCAACCAGGGAGCCCCCGCAGGCCAGGTCTTCTCCAGACAGCTCAGTCCGATCGTCACCATTACCAATCTCTGCAACGGCGAAATCATTCGCACGCTGGCGGGATCGGACGTACAGGTCGAGGACGCCGATTACCAGACACCCTGGCACACGGCTGACGACAACCTCGATTCGGCCTGTACGTATCGGATCACGACGACGGCAGGGGCTCGCGAGTTGGGCGTGGCCGATGTGGACGTCGTGGACGGCGGCAATGAGCTGAAGAATGTCAACACGGGCGAGTTCATCCCGCTCCTCGCCGACCGCACGCTTCCGATCACATTCTTCATCGGCGTCGGCTCGCAATGTGAGCGCGTGGATTCAGACTGCGGCGAAGCAACTGTGCAGCCCGGACAAAGCACCACGATCGTGACGACGCAGGGTCAGGCGGGGGTGGTCGTCCCCGCCGGCGCGGTGGACCAACCGGTCACGCTCATCATCGAGTCCGCGGACGATCGCCCCTGCATCCCAGGGTTACCCGAGCCTGTGTTCCCGGGTGACGTCGGCGCCGTCGGCAATTCGTGCTACGATTTCCACACGGAGCCGCCGCTCACTGAAGTCAACGCCAGCGGCAAATTCAACACGCCAGTGACCGTCGGGATTTGCCCGGTTATCGGCGGTCTCGATCATGCGACGTCGGACTTGCTCCAGATCTTCCAGCTGCACGTCGGCGCAGACCCGCCGATCCGCGCATTGAACAACGTCCCCGCGCCGTTCTTGCACTGCGATCCCGGGTACAACGTGCTGGGATCCCGGGGATCCCCCCGCTCCCTCCTCGGAGCCCTCGCCGCGAGACTCCGCTCGCTGGTCACGCCGCGGCCGCTGTTCGCGAGCACGAGGGCGCTGTTTGATTTGGGCGCCGGCGGGAGCACGGACATGTTCAGCCGGTTCACCTGGGCGCTGCCCAGCGAGCTCGGCCTGAACTTCGATCAGACCCCAGAGCTCGAATCGATTTTGCCCGGTGCGTCGGTGAACTCGGTGTATTCCCGGCTTGGCGTCACGTTCACCCGGAGCAATCCACTCGGCCTGTGCCCGGGGACCGCCGTGTACGCGAACGATTACGGGCTGCTCGGGTTCAACTCCGGTCAGAACAACATCAGCGTCTGTCCCCTGGGCGTCGCGTCGGACTTCAGCCAGTACGGCTACGGCACCATCAAGGCGTCGTTCGTCATCCCCGCAGCCGAGGCCTGCATCAACGCGACACCGACCGGATTCCACAACATCTTCCCGGGTGGCGTGGCGTTCATCGAGGCACTCGACGCCAACGGCAACGTCCTGAGCCGGACGGAATCGACGACGGACCGCAGATCCCAGCGACTCTGCGTCAGTGGGGATGGCATTGCGGGAGTGCGGTTCGCGGGCAAGGGCTCGGCCTACGCCATTTTTGACGACCTCTATTGGACACGAATACCTCCGGCCCCATAGAACTGTAGCACCCTTCCTTTTTGCGTTCCCGGGCCGCCTATTGTGCCGCGATGGCTCGGGAACTGATCGGGCGGGTCCGCCAGGCGCTGGGCGATCGCTATAACGTCATCACCGCGGTGGGGCGCGGCGGCAATGCCACGCTCTACGGCGCCTTCGATAGGGACGGCCGCAGGGTCGCGATCAAGGTGCTGCATCCCGAGCTCGCCGTCTCCGTCGCCGCCGATCGGTTTCTGCGCGAGATTCGCTACGCCTCCACGCTCGACCACCCGCACATCGCGCCGCTGCTCGATTCCGGCGAAACCGACTACCTGCTCTGGTTCGTGATGCCGTTTGTCGCCGGTGAGACGCTGCGGCAGGTGATCCGCCGCGAGCGGATGCTGCCGATCGATCGCGCCGTCCGCGTCGCCACCGAGGTCCTCGACGCGCTGGGGCACGCGCACGAGCGGGGGCTCGCGCATCGCGACATCAAGCCGGACAACATCGTGCTGTCGGCCGAGGGGAGTGGCGCGATCCTGGTCGATTTCGGGATCGCGCGGGCGATCGCTCACTCGGGCGAGGACCGCGTCACCCGCAGCGGCTTCGTCGTGGGCACGGAGGAATACATGAGCCCCGAGCAGGCGGGTGGCTCTCCCGATATCGACGGCCGGACCGACATCTATTCCCTTGGCGTCGTGCTGTTCGAAGCGCTCGCCGGCCGGCCCCCGTTCGCCGCCGCGAGCGCGGCGGCGGTGCTCGACATGCAACAGCACGCCCCTCCACCGGATTTGCGCAAGCTGCGGCGCGACGTGCCCCGCGCGCTGAGCGATACCATCATGAAAGCTCTCTCCAAGGCCCGCGAGGCGCGCTGGCAAACCGCCGCCGACATGCGGCACGCCTTGCTTCCCTATGCCTTGGTGACCTGACATGCGCTGGCTGCTCGCGCTGCTCCTCGTCCCGTCCTCGCTCCCGGCGCAAGGTCGTCCGCGCGCCCGCGACCTAGGCGTGCCATTCGACGGCACCCCGGGGCCACTCGACGCGATCACCGACGTCGCAGGGGTGACCGTCGGGCACAGCACGATCATCAGAGGGCAGGGGAAGCTCGTGGTGGGCCAGGGCCCCGTCCGCACGGGGGTCACCGCGATCTTCCCGCGCGGCGCGACGAATGGTGACCCGGTCTTCGGCGGCTGGTTCACGCTCAACGGCAACGGCGAGATGACGGGCACCACGTGGCTCGAAGAATCGGGATTCCTCGCGGGGCCCGTGATGATCACCAACACGCATAGCGTCGGCGTCGTTCGCGACGCGGTCATCGAATGGCTCGTCCGCAAGGGCTTCGAGTTCGACTGGTCGCTCCCGGTCGTAGCGGAGACCTGGGATGGCGCACTCAACGACATCAACGGCTTTCACGTCACAAAAGAGAACGCCTTTGCCGCGCTCGACAGCGCCCGTGGGGGTGCAGTCGCCGAAGGCAATGTGGGCGGCGGCACGGGCATGATTTGCAACCAGTTCAAGGGCGGCATCGGCACGGCATCGCGGCGGCTCCCGACGACCACTGGCGGGTACACCGTCGGGGTGCTCGTGCAATGCAACTATGGCTCGCGTGCGCGGCTCTCCATCGCCGGCGTCCCCGTGGGACAGGAGATCCCGGATCTGCTGCCGTGCCGGGACTCGATCCCTGGCGTCGCACGCCCGGGTGGGGCCCGCCGCTGCGAAGATGCCGAGCGCGGGTCGATCATCATCGTCATTGCGACCGACGCGCCGCTGCTGCCACACCAGCTCAAGCGCATCGCGAAACGGGGCGCTCTCGGCGTGGGCCGGCTCGGAGGATTGGGCGGCAATGCCTCCGGTGACATCTTTGTCGCCTTCTCCACGGCGAATCCCGGCTCGGCGAAGCCGGAGGCAAACGTCAGCGTCACGATGCTTCCGAACGAGCGGATCACACCGCTGTTCGAAGCAACCGTCCAGGCGACCGAGGAGGCAATCGTCAACGCGATGGTAGCAGCCGAAACGATGACCGGAAGCAACGGCCTGCGCGTCTACGCTCTGCCGCACGACCGCCTCCGCGCCGCGCTCCGGAAGTACAACCGGCTGATCGAGCCGCGGCGGTGAGAATCGCGTATCTCCTGTCGCTGGCGTTGATCGCGGGCTGCCAATCTCAGGCGCACCGCCTCCTCCTGGTCGATCTGACACTCGCTGACCCGGTGACGCTGGACGCGACGGTGGCGCCCTGGCATGCCGCCGGCTATCGCGTGGAGTACCGCCGCTTCTATCCCCATCTCACCCGTGCAGATCTGGGTCGTTACCGCACGCTCATACTCCTCGGCGGGCGGGAGCCCGGAGCCCGCTCCGACGCATTGACGACCGGCGACCTGGCGATTCTGGCCGAATGGATCCGCCGCGACGGCGTCGTCGTCTTCGGCTACACCGACGGTGAACTGGATCGGTGGGTCATGAACCGGTGGCTGGCCGCACAGGGCGCCGGCATCGCGATCGGCGAGGATCCGCGCGCGGTGCAGATCTCGGCGACGCCCCTGCCGCATTCGGCGCTCGACAACGCCGGCTTCGCGCCATTCCCGGCCGGCCGCAACCGTCCACTCGTGCTCCACGACCGCAGCCAGACGCTGGCGCGCGCGCCGAACGCCGCGGTGGTGGCTGCAAGCCGCGCCCGTGACGGACTGATTGTCATCGCGAGCCGCAGCTTGCTTGCCTCCGCCGATACCAGTGCCGCGACGCGCGCCTTCCTTGTGGCGCTCGCCCGCTGGACACGGCGACCGGCAGAATGGGCGAGCGTCGGGGCGGCGACACATGGCACTTCGCTTCAGCTCCCGAACCCGCCACAGCCGGTCGCGGTGCGCCCCCCGAGCCTGGCACCCCCCGTGGGAGCTGAGGCCATCGCGCTGCCGGAACCGCCCAACCCCAACCGAGCGGGCGACAACGTCTCGGTCCCCGGCTGGGTCACGCGGCAGGGGATGCGCGTGTTGTGGAGCCGATTCACGCTCTGGTCACTCGATTCGCTGTTGCGGTTTGTCGACGTCGCCGCGTTGAACGCGCTCGCGACGACGATCCCACAAGCCGCCCTCACCGATACGACCAGCACTCGCAATCTCTGGAAGATTACGGGGGAACGGCTGCAGGCGACGAGTATCCGCTGGTTTCCGGCTGCCGTGCTCTCGGCGATCTCCTCGGACGGAGCGGACGAAGTCGACCGGCACGGGGCGCTGACACGGATTCCCTGTGGGCTCGACTCAGTGTACTGGCGCAATGGCTTGCGCCCGACGTATCGCGTGCTCGCGCGGTTGGGGGCGGGCGCTATCAAGCCCGACGTGATCACGGGCGTCGCACTGGACCTCGACAGCGCGATGGCGTTGTTCCGCGGCAGCGGCTTCTGCGATGCCGATTATCAGATTGGGTTGGCGGCGCTGGGTCTGGAGCGTGCCGAGATCGAGCGCCTCGCCGCGCTGCCGCCGGCGGTGCGCTACGACACCTTGCTCGAGCGCGGTTGGTTGAGCCGCTATTTCCAGGGGCTCGAGGACGCGGTCGCCGAGCGCGCGTCGGTGCTGCGCGGTGAGCTGCGGCGCCTGCGTCCTGATGTCCGATTTGCGTTTCACACCAGCGATGCGCCCACCGACTGGTTCTCGCTCGGCTTGCTGCGCGGGTTCTCGAGCCCCGACGCGCCGGTTTTCCTCTGGCTGCGTGAGGACACGCGGCCGACGTTGGCACGCCGCTATCGAGCGCGCGATGTGTTCGCGCTCTCCGCCATCGGCCTCGAGCCCGTGCGCGCGACATTCGCGCCAGCCGAATTGTCGCGGTTGCGATTCGCCGCGTTCACCGAGCATGCAGGGTTCTGGCTCGACGGCGCCGCGACCGACAGTTTGGGTCGCGTGATCAGGCGCTTCGCGAAGTAAGACTTGCCGGGCGGCCCAGGTGGCCGGTAACTTCCCAGCCTGGAAGTGGTGGGGCCGATGGTCGCGGGTGGCCGGCAGCAGGGGCCATTCGAGGAAAGTCCGAGCTCCACAGGGCAGACCGCCAGGTAACGCCTGGGCGCCGTGAGGCGACGGAACAGGGCCACAGAGAACAGACCGCCCTTGTATCCAAAGGGTAAGGGTGAAACGGTGGGGTAAGAGCCCACCGCGCGTCTGGCAACAGGCGCGGCACGGCAACCCCCGGTCGGAGCAAGGCCAAATAAGCAGCGAGACCCGGCCCGGGTCGTT
>WNGC01000378.1_pt1 | contig 31916 bp, 35 predicted proteins | sample 5400051 | NCBI WGS metagenome assembly WNGC01 (sample SAMN13153368, study PRJNA577476) | soil metagenome | isolation source: 20 cm soil or saprolite under grassland replicate 2 | place: USA:California | collected 2016-06-15
GACCAGACCGCGGCGGCGCCGCGCTCGGTTTCGACCACGGTCGCGAGAGTGGTGTCCTGATCAGGGGCCGTGACGTCGAAGACGCGGAGCTCGCGCGTTGCTCCATCAGACGTCACCCAGTACGCCACCCGCCTGCCGGTCCCTGACACCGCGCCGATGAATCCCTGGCCACGCAGCTCTGCGAGCGGTGCGGGATCAGTCTCACGGCGGAGCTGAGCCGGTGCGCTCTTCGCCGGCACCGCGATGAATCCGCGCGAATCAGACAGCAGCGGTCCGGGTTGCGACACCTGGGAGCTGCCGCTTGGCCGCGTCGAGGGAGTCGGGCTGGGTGGGGTCTCCCCGCGGAGGGCGATCGAGCTTCCCGCCAAGCCGGCGAGCAAGACGATGACGATTACAAGGGCGATCCAAAAGAAAAGCGCCTGGGCGTCTCGTCCGCGCACTGCCCACCGCTAACCCGCACGGCCGGTGCCAGCGGCTAGAGTGGCGCACACGCGCCCATGAGCGGCGCGACGAGACACCGCCCGGACGGGCGGCTAGATGGGCTCACGCTTGGAGCGGATCCTCGTCGCGGTTGACCTCGAGACCACAGGCTACGAGCCGCAGACCGAAGAGATCATCGAGATCGGCGCGATCCGTTTGACCGTTTCGGCCGACGGTTCGGTGACCCTCGGCGAGCGATTTCTCACGTTCGCAAACCCAGGGCGCGCACTGACAGCGCCGATCGTGCGGCTGACCGGTATTCGCGACGACGATCTGCGGGGCGCGCCCTCCTCTTCCGAGGCGGTGGCCCTCTTCGTCGCGTTTGCATTCCAGGATGGGGCGCCGACCCTCGTAGGTCACAACGTGGGCTTTGATGTGGCTTTCCTCGAGCGTGCTGGCATGCCCGCTGGTTCCGAGACGCTGGACACCGCTGAGCTTGCGTCGATCCTGCTGCCTTCCGCATCGAGCTACGCCCTCCAGCGGCTTGCAGCCGACGCCGCGATCGTGCCCGTCGCCGCACATCGCGCGCTCGACGATGCGATCACTTCTGCGCTCGTGCTCGGCCACCTGGCGCGCCTCGCCCGCGAGCTGCCCGCCGACATCCTTGGCGAGATCGCCGCGCTCAGCGAACTCCTCGGACCGAGCACGGCCGAGTTTTTCCGCGAAGCCGCTGGCGCGGCGACGCGCGCTGCATGGACGGACGACAGCGAGCATCGCCGGGGTCTTCTTCGCTCGGCCCCTCGTGGGATCGCGATGGACCGCCGTCCAGGGGCCGCTCGCTCAGAAGACCCCGACGCTGCTCGCCCCTCGCCGCTGTCCGTCGAAAGCGTGTTCGCGTCTGACGGACCGCTAGCACGCTCGGTGGTCGGATATGAGGATCGCCCCCAACAGCGCGAACTCGCCGAGGCGATCGAGCGGACCTTCGCCGATGGCGGCGCGCTTGTGGCCGAGGCGGGCACAGGTGTGGGCAAATCGATGGCGTATGCGGTCCCGGCGCTCGCGTCGGCGGCTTTGGGAGAACGCGTGATCATCTCGACGCACACGCTCCCGCTACAGGACCAGCTCGTCCGAAAGGATCTACCGGCGCTGCAGTCCGCGCTCGGCACGGATGTCGCGGTCGCAGTGCTCAAGGGCCGCTCGAACTATCTGTGTCCACGGCGTTGGCAGATCCTGCGCGGCTCGGTCACGACGCGCGAAGAGGCGCGGCTCGTGTGCAAGACGCTCGTGTGGCGTACGTCGACCGAGAGCGGCGATCGCGCCGAACTGAACCTGATGCGCGGTGAGGGCGAGCTCTGGTCGCGGATCTCCGCGAATGACGAGTCATGCGACCAGCGTCGGTGCAAGCGGACGCCGGGGATGAACTGCTATCTGCAGCGGGCGCGCGAGGCCGCGGCCGACGCGGGCATCGTGGTCGTGAACCACGCGCTCCTGCTACAGGACGCGCGGATGCGCGGCGCCCTCCTGCCGCAGGCCGAGCACGTCGTCATCGACGAGGCGCACAGACTCGAAGATGTCGCGACCGATGCGTTCGGACTCGAGCTGTACGAGCCGCGGCTACGCCGGGACCTCCAGCGCGTCGGGCATTCGCTCGCCGTGACCTCCGCCCTTCGCGATCCGGCCCGAACCGAACACGCCGAGCGCATTCGTGCCGACGTCGAGCGCGCTCTCGAACGGGCAACCGAGGTGTTCGATGCTCTCGGCGTGCTGCTCGTGCCGATCTCCGGTCCCGCCGAGGAACGCATACGAATAACCGCAGGCGTGCGCGCGAGCGACGACCGCTGGCTTCCCGTCGAGCTCGCAGGCGAGCGGCTCGCGGACGCGATCGCGGGTATCGCGTTCGCCGCGGAACGGATCCGCAACCTCGGTGGCGACGAAGACGAGCTCGCCGATCTCGAGGCCGCGATGGGCGAGCTCGCGGGCGCGCGCGCGGCGATCACGCGAGGTCTGCACGACCCACGTCTCAGCGACATCGTCTGGCTCGAGCGAGACAACGAAGGCGCGCTTGCGCTGCATGTCGCTCAAACGCATCTCGGTGGCGTGATCCGGCGGACGCTCGTCGACACGCATCGCGCAGTCGTCTTCACGTCGGCAACGCTGGCGGTTGCGGCTTCTTTCGACTTCGCGCTCGATCGATTCGGGATCGCCGACCTCGCCGACACGCTCGCCGTGGGCTCGCCGTTCGACCACCAGCGACAGGCGCTCCTCGCGCTGCCTGTCGACATCGTGCTTCCCGGCGAAGAGCGCTTCATCACGGAAGCCGCGCGGCTCATCGAGGACGTCGCTCGAGCGCTCGATGGACGCACGCTCGTGCTGTTCACCTCCCACGCAAGCCTGCGTGATGCCGCCGCGCACCTCGGTGGGCTCGAGTCGGACGGCGTCGCGGTGCTGACGCAGGGCGTCGACGGCTCGCGTCGGGCGCTGCTCGAGCGCTTCACGCAGGGGCGAGCCGTTCTCCTCGGCACTCAGTCCTTCTGGGAGGGGGTCGACCTGCCCGGCGACGTCCTCCGCTGCGTCGTGATCGCGCGGCTTCCGTTCAGCGTGCCCGACGATCCTCTCGTCCAGGGGCGGGCCGAGCGCTACGACGACCCGTTCGTCGAGTTTCAGCTCCCGCAGGCCGCGCTCCGCCTGCGGCAGGGCTTCGGCCGCCTCATACGCACAAAGACCGACTACGGCGCGGTCGTTCTTCTGGACCGCCGCGTCGTCACGAAGGACTACGGCGAAGTCCTGCTCGGTTCGCTCCCCGACGCCCGAACCGAGCACTTGCCACTCGACGGGATAGCCGCCCGCGTGGCAGCGTGGTGCGATCGTGGATGACCGCTCCACCCGCGCGCTCGACGTGTGGCTCGGCAGCCTCACGCGGGAGACGCGACGCGAGCTCTACGTGCTGCTCGATGAGCTCGTCTCCGGGCTCGACATTTCCCGCCACAACCGCTTCGGCTTTCTCCGGCTTCGGGCCGAATTCGAGACGAGCGGGGAGATCTTCGGGTGCTCGCTGGAACAGTTGAAGGATGCTGTAGCCGAGACACTTGGCGCGGATGCCGTCAAACCACCTCGTCCGCGCAGCCCGCTGGAGGCTTTGCGCGACCGCGTTCGCCGTCGCGGCCATCCAGATTTCCGCTAGGTATCACTCGAACGGGGGAGTACGGGAGGGGGACTGGTGACGCGCATGCCCTCGCCTATTCTTTGCCTCAGGTCGGCTGGTACACAGCCAGCCAAACATGGAAGAAAGGAGGGACTTAAAAGTGCTCGCATTCTTCCGTGACGACGAAGGCCAGGGTCTCGTGGAGTACGCACTCATCATCGCTGTTATCGCTATCGCGGTCATCGTCGCCATGATCTTCCTGCGCGGTCAGCTCCAGAACATCTTCAGCAATATCGGCAACAACCTCACCTAGTAGCGCCCTCTGCTGGAAATGGTGATCGGCCCGGCGAAAGCCGGGCCGATCTATTTGTTCCGAGGGCGGGCTAGACCGCCGGCCGAAGGCGCCGCATCGAGGGCCGGCCGAGGACATCGTCACAGGCCCGAAGGAGCTCATCCCAGAGCTCGGCGGAGATCTCTTTTCGCGCGAGCACGTGCTGTCCCGGTTCGACCGCCTCGTCGCCGCTCGCGATGAAGTCAGCCCGAGCCGGGTCGTGCAGATCCAGGTACCAGCCACCGCGCAGAAGGTGCGTGTTCTCGGGAACGAGTGGCATCGCGCCGAGGTCCGCGTCCGAGAAGGACAGCAGGACCCTGTGCTCCGCTCGGACGTCCTTCGCGCTTCGCCGGTCGGTTTCAGGCTGAGCGACCTGGGCGTCTTCGGACATGAGCACTTCCCATCTGCGAGAGGTGCCACGCGGCACGGGCGCTTCGTCGTATTTAGCCATCTGTCCCTTGTTACTCCGCATGAGACATGCCGGGGTGAAAGAGACTTAAGAAAGCGAGTCCGATCGACCGGCAACGAGGGCACTGTGGGCTGCGGGTGGCACCGGCGAGCGGGTTGCGCGCGAGCCGCGGGTGCCCCGGGGGCCCCGCTCCGCGGCACTTCGCGAAGCGAATGCCGCGAACGGCGGGGAGGGTGCGGCGAGCGCGCGACCTCGAGCCGGGGACAGGACCCGCAGCGCCTTCAGTGCCCCCTACAATTGACGGAGATCGAGCACGAAGCTCGGTACTTCACACGCCTGCTGGCCACCCTCCGGGTGTATCCGGTAAGCAGGCGGAGGAACAAGGGAGACACGCATGGCAGTCGTCACGATGAAGCAGCTCCTGGAGTCCGGGGTTCACTTCGGACATCAGGCTCGGCGCTGGAATCCAAAGATGAAGCGCTTCATCTTCATGGAGCGCAACGGCATCCACATCATCGATCTTCAGCAGACGCTCTCGCGTGTCGAAGAGGCCTACATCTTCATGCGGGACCTCGCCGCCGACGGTGGGCAGATCCTCTTCGTCGGAACGAAGAAGCAGGCGCAGGAGTCGATCTCCGAGGAAGCCAAGCGCGCGGGAATGCATTTCGTGAATCAGCGATGGCTCGGCGGATTCCTCACGAACTTCGTCACGATCCAAAAGCGCATCCAGCGACTCAATGACCTCATGGAGCGCAAGGAGCGCGGGGACTTCGCGACGATGCCCAAGAAGGACGCGCAGCGGCTCGACGATGAGCTCACACATCTCGATCGCTACTTCTCAGGCGTCCGCGAGCTGCGCCGGCCGCCCACCGCGATCTTCGTCGTCGACCCACACCGCGAGCACATCGCGGTCGAGGAGGCGCGACGGCTCGAGATCCCGATCATCGCGATGGTCGACACGAACTGCGATCCCGACCTCATCGACGTCATCATCCCCGCGAACGACGACGCGATCCGCGCGGTGAAGCTGATCTGCCAGAAGATGGCCGACGCGATCATCGAAGGACGCCAGCAGTTCGACGCGGCGCGCAAGGAAGCGACGCCCGAGGACATGGGCTACGCGCCGTCGACCACAGCCGAGCAGTACGAGGGTGGCATCGGGGTGCCACGCGCGAAGCGCACGCCTCGCGTGTACGAGCCGGAGGAGGATGAGGAGTACCCGATCGGCGGACAGCGCTACGAGGAGCCGGCCGAGGAGGCCGAGGCCGCCGTGGAGAAGAAAGAGGACGAGTGATGGCGAACTCAAAGGACGACGTGAAGCGCCTTCGCGAGGAGACCGGCGCCGGCGTGATGGATTGCAAGCGAGCACTCGATGAGGCGAAGGGCGACTTCGCGAAAGCGAAGGGCCTGATCAAGGAGCGCGGCCTGGCGAAGGCCAAGGAAAAGGCCGACCGCGAGGCCAAGGAGGGCGTCGTCGAGGCATACGTCCACGCGGGCGGTCGGATCGGCGCGATGGTCGAGCTCTCGAGTGAGACCGACTTTGTCGCGCGGAATCCAAACTTCCGCGAGCTCGCGAAGGAGATCGCCATGCAGGTCGCGGCGATGGATCCGAAGGACCTGGATACCCTCCTCGAGCAGGCCTACATCCGCGACGCGTCGAAGACCATCGGCGAGCTCGTGACAGGTGTCGCCGCCACGACCGGAGAGAACGTGCGCGTTCGACGGTTCAAGAGGTTCGAGCTGGGCCAGTCGAACGGCGAACCGACCTAGACTGCCGTCGATGGCCGTTCAGACGAAGGCCAAGTACGGGCGGGTGGTGCTGAAGCTCTCGGGTGAAGCGCTGCTCGGAGATCGCAAGTTCGGCATCTCTCCCGAATACACGCGGTACCTTGCCGAGGAGATCCGCAAGGTCCGCGAGCTCGGCGTTCAGGTGGCCGTGGTCATCGGAGGCGGCAACATCATTCGCGGCGCCACGATCGCCGAGCATGGGATCGAGGAAGCCACCGGCCACTACATGGGCATGCTTGCCATGGTCATCAACGCTCTCGCGCTCCAGTCACAGCTCGAGTCGGTCGGTGTGCCGGTACGCGTGCAGTCGGCGATCACCATCGCTGAGGTCGCCGAGCCCTACATTCGCCGGCGGGCCATCCATCAGCTCGAGAAAGGGTCCGTCGTGATCTTCGCCGCGGGCACCGGAAATCCTTTCTTCACGAGCGACACCGCCGCGGCGCTCCGTGCGGCGGAGATCGACGCGGACGCGATCCTCATGGGCAAAAACCGGGACATACCGCGACCTTCTCGAAAAGCGGCTTGGCGTCATGGACGCGACGGCCGCTGCGCTTGCCGAGGAGCGCGGGATCCCGATCATCGTGTTCGACATCTCGCAGCCCGACGCGATGGTGCGCGCGGCCAAAGGCGAGCACATCGGCACGCTCGTCCACAGCAAGTAAGTGGCGCTCGAAGAGATCCTCCCTCAGGTGGAAGCGAGGATGAAGAAGGCGATCGACGCCCTGAAGCACGAGCTCGCGAGCGTCCGCACCGGGCGCGCCGCCCCGAGCCTCGTGGAGGAGCTGGAAGTTGACGCGTACGGCGCGGCGACGCCGCTCGTTTCGCTCGCCGCGATCAGCGCGCCCGAGCCGCGCCAGATCGTGATCCAGCCGTGGGACCGAAGTCTCATCAAGGCGATCGAGAAGGCCATCCTCGCGTCGGACCTCGGACTCACGCCGGGGAACGATGGAGCGGTCATCCGGCTCAATATCCCGGCGCTGAATGAGGAGCGTCGTAAGGACCTCGTCAAGCAGCTGCACAAGAAAGTCGAAGAAGGCCGCGTTGAGATCCGCACGCTGCGGCGCCACGCGCACGACGACCTGAAGTCCAAGGAGAAGAGCTCCGGCGTGACCACCGACGAGGTGAAGCGCGTCGAGGCGCAGCTCCAGAAGCTCACCGACCGGTACATCCTTACCGCCGACGAGATCGGCCAGGCGAAGGAGAAGGAGATCCTCTCCGTTTGACCGCCGCGGTCCCGAGGCACCTCGCGATCGTGATGGACGGCAATCGGCGCTGGGCAAGGCAGCGGCATCTGCCGGCGATCGCCGGCCATCGCGCGGGCGTCGAGACCATCCGCCGCACTCTGCGGGCGGCGCGCGAGCGCGGTGTCGAGTACCTCACGCTCTACAGCTTCTCGACGGAGAACTGGTCGCGCGATTCGGAAGAGGTCGGCGCGCTCATGGCGCTTCTCGAGGAGACAGTTCGCCGCGAGACCAAGACGCTCGTCGAGGACGGCGTTCGACTCAGGGTGATCGGGCGGTTGCAGGATCTCTCGGAGCGTCTGCAGCGGGCGATCGCCACCGCCGTCAAGGCAACCTCGCCGGGAACCCGTGGAGTGATGACGCTCGCGTTCAATTACGGCGGGCGCGCGGAGATCGTCGATGCGGTCAAGCGGCTCGTCGCCGAGGGGGTGGCGGCCGATCAGGTCGACGAGGCCGCGATCGCCGAGCGCCTCTACGCGCCCGAGCATCCCGATCCGGATCTGTTGATCAGGACCGGCGGAGAGCTGCGCGTTTCGAACTTCCTGCTCTGGGAGGTCGCGTATTCCGAGATGTGGGCGACGCAGGTGCTGTGGCCGGACTTCTCGGTGACCGACCTCGATGCCGCGCTCACCTCGTACGCCGAGCGCGAGAGGCGTTTCGGAAAGTAGTGCGCGACCTTCCGCGGCGAACCCTCACCGCCCTTATCTATGGGGCGATCTTCCTGGCGTCAGGACTCGTTGCCGGTCCCTGGCTCACCTTGGTGCTCGCGATCCTCTTCGTCCTGGGTCTGCAAGAGCTTTGGCGTCTCGCGTCGGCCCTGCCTGGGGTGGGAGCGCGCGCTGTCGCGATCGTCGGGGGCGTCGTTGTCCTCGCCGCCGGCCTGTTCGCGGTTCTCTATCTCTCCTCGTACGTGCAAGGGCACGGCGAGCTCATCGCGCCCGACGCCCGGGTGTGGCCGTGGCTACGGATCAACATCTATCCATGGATTTTCATGGCACTGCTTCCGACGTGGTCCGCAGATATCGCCGGGTACGTGGTCGGTTCCCTCATTGGTCGGCGGAAGCTCGCACCGCGAATCAGTCCGGGAAAGACCTGGGAGGGGACTCTGGCGGGCTTCGTGGCTGCGGCGATCGCGGTCTGGTTCGTTGGAACGCAAGTGTTCAGCCCCAGCCTTCCAACAGAAATCTTCGTGCCTCTCGCCTTTGCGGTCGGGCCCGCTGGTCTCTGCGGCGACCTGCTTGAATCTGCCTTGAAGCGCGCGGCCGGTGTGAAGGACTCAGGCACGATCTTTCCGGGTCACGGCGGCGTATTGGACCGTATCGACAGCCTCTTGCTCGTCGCACCCGTTGTAGCACTCGCCCTCAACGCCTACCGCTCTGGGATGATGGAGTTGTGACCGCACCGATCCGGCTTGCCATCCTCGGCGCGACCGGTTCGATCGGACGTCAGGCGCTCGATGTCGTCCGCGCCCAACCCGATCGTCTCCGGGTGGTCGCGCTCGGCGCGAATCGGAACGCGGATGGACTCCGTGAGCTCGCCATGGAGTTCCCGACCGCGCGCACGGGGCTCGGACCGGACGCCCTGGTCGCGCTCGCGACGGACCCGCATGCAGACCTCATCCTCGTCGCGACGCCCGGCGTCGCGGCGCTCCGCGCGACCGTCGCCGCGCTCGAGGACGGTAAGCGCGTTGCTCTCGCGAACAAGGAGGTCCTCGTCGCGGCTGGACATCTCATCCGCCGGCTATCGGGTGGGGCGGGGGACCACCTTCGTCCTGTCGACAGCGAGCACAACGGCCTCTGGCAGTGCCTCGTGGGTGAGGATCTTTCGGCGGTCAGCCGTGTAGCGCTCACGGCCTCGGGCGGCGCGTTCCGCGACGTCCCGCTCGAAGCGCTTGCCGGCGTCACGCCGCAGCACGCGCTCCGTCACCCGACGTGGAAGATGGGGCCGAAGGTGACGATCGATTCGGCCACGCTCGTGAACAAGGGCTACGAGGTCATCGAGACCCGCTGGCTGTACGGATTCGATTACGAGCAGATCGACGTCGTCTACCACCCCGAGAGCGTGGTGCACGCCATGGTCGAATACGTCGACGGGAGCGTGAAGGCGCAGCTCGCCGAGCCGGACATGCGCCTGCCGATCCAGTACGCGCTCCTCTGGGATCGCGCACCGTCGCCCGCGCCGCGCTTCGATTGGAGCGCCGATCGCTCGCTCCACTTCGGCCATATCGACGTGCTGCGCTACCCGTGCTTCGCGGTCGTCCTGGAGACGGCGCGGTCGGGCGATCTCGGCGCGATGGTCGGCCTCTCGGCCGCCGACGAGCTCGCCGTCGAGCGGTTCCTCCACGGAGACATCGCGTTCACCGACATCGCCTCGCTTCTTCGCCGGGGCGCGGACCTCGGCGCTCGAGCGAATCGGTCGCGGGAGCCGGACCTCGACGAGGTGATCGCGATCGACACCGCGGTGCGCGCGTCGCTCGGCACGCCGGCGGTGGCCGCCTGATGGGCGGGCTCATCGACTTCTTCGCGCAGAACCCACTCGCGATCCCGCTCTTCCTCGTCATGTTCACCGCGATCATCGCGGTGCACGAGTTCGGTCACTACTTCACAGCGCGCCTGCTCGGCATGCGCGTGCTCGAGTTTGCCTTTGGCTTTCCGCCGCGCATCGTCGCGATCCGCCGCGGCGGGATCGATTACAGCATCAACGCGATCCCGTTCGGCGGCTTTGTCCGGATCCTCGGGCAGGACGACTTCTCGATCGAGCAGCACGGTGCGGGTGACCCCGGCTCCTTCACGTCGAAACCGTGGTGGGCGCAGGCGATCGTCCTCGCCGCGGGCGTCGGGATGAACTTCGTCCTGGCGGTCGTTGTCCTGACCGCGGCGTTCGCCATCGGTACGGAGGCGCCGGCGGGCGTCGTGAAGGTCGAAGAGGTCGCGACGGGGTCGCCGGCGGCGGCGGCCGGGATCCAGCCAGGGGACATCATCCGGTCGGTCGATGGCAAGGAGATCACGCGCACCAGCGACCTCCAGGCGTACGTCTACGGCCACGCCGGCAAGGAAGTGACCATCGTCATCGAGCGCGGCGGCAGCACCGTCGGCCCGTTGACGCTCGTTCCCCGCCCGACGCCTCCCGAGAACGAAGGTCCGCTCGGGGTGAAGCTGACCGAGGCGACCACCCCACCCACGGCGCTTCCGCTGCCGCAGGCCTTCGTGCAAGCCGTTCGGCTGACCGGTGACGTGGTGACGCAGATCGCGGAGCTACCCTCGCAGCTCCTGAACAGGCCCGCGGGTCAACCCGGGCCGCCCCCGGTCGGTGGGCCGATCCAGATCTTCCTCGTGACGGCAGCAGTGTCCCAGCTCGGGCTGGCGGCGTTCCTCAAGCTGATCGGAGTGATCTCGGTGAATCTCGGGGTGCTGAACATCATCCCGTTCCCGGGACTCGATGGCGGACGGCTGTTCTTCGTGCTGCTCTCGGCCGTCCTGCGCCGCCGGCTCTCGCCGCAGGTCGAGGCAGCCATCCATGCGGTCGGCTTCGTCCTGCTGCTCGGCCTTCTCGTCGTCGTGAGCGTCGCCGACATCCGCCGCGCCGCGGGAGGCTAGCTCCCGAGGCGCTGGGCGAACATCCAGCGGTGCCCCTCGAGGTCCTCGACGCGGTACTGACGCTGTCGTTCGTTCGTCTCGGGCTCGCTCAGGATCTTCGCGCCGCCCCGCTTCGCACGCCCGAAGTGCGTGTCGACGTCGTCGATGTACACAACCACCCCGTCGACGATGAATGAGGTCTCGAGCCATTGGCGCGCGAGCGCGCAGGCTTGCGCGTGACGGCGCGGCCCCTGATAGGCGTCGCTCGGGTGCCCCACGATGACCGTCGCTCCGTCGAGGTCGAGCACGACATCGGTGACCGTCCCCACGCTGTCATGAAAACGCTCCGCCTCGCGGAAGCCGAAGACCTTGTTGATCCAGTCGGCGGCGCGGCTCGCATCTTCGTACGCGAGCATTGGGATGACGCGCTGCTCAGTCATTGGTCTGGCCTCCTTGTGTTCGCAACAAATGATGCACTCGCGCGCGCCGGAGAACGCGGTCATCATGCCCGGAATGACCGACGCCGTCGTCGACGTCCGCGAGCTCCGCAAAACGTTCCGTGTGACCGAGCGTGAGGAGGGCCTGGCGGCGACCCTGCGGTCGTTCGTGAAGCGGCATCGCAAAGACGTGAACGCGGTGGCGGGGATCACGTTCCGGATCGACCCGGGAGAGGTGGTCGGTTTCCTCGGACCGAACGGGGCGGGGAAGACGACCACCCTCAAGATGCTCTCGGGGCTGCTGCACCCGACCGCCGGCGAGGCGAGCGTACTTGGCTACGTTCCCTGGCGCCGCGAGAACGCTTACCTCGGGCGGATGACGCTGCTCATGGGAAACCGCACGCAGCTCGTGTGGGACATCCCGGCCGCCGATAGCTTCCGCGTGTTGCAAGAGATCTACCGGATCCCGGAGGACCAGTTCCACGCGACCGTGAACGAGCTCACCGAGCTCCTCGAGCTGCAGGAGCTCGTCCACAAGCCGGTGCGGAACCTCTCGCTCGGCGAGCGCATGAAAGTCGAGTTCGCGGCAGGGCTCATCCACTCGCCGAGCGTCGCATTTTTGGACGAGCCGACCATCGGGCTGGATATCTCAATGCAGGTGCGCATCCGCCGTTTCGTCGCGGAGTACAACCGGCGGACCGGGGCGACGATCCTCCTGACGAGCCACTACATGGACGACGTGGTCGCGCTCTGCAAGCGCGTGATCGTCATCCACCGCGGACGGCTCTTGTACGACGGCCCGCTCGCCGATCTCGCCGAGCGCATGGCGCCGTACAAAATCATCACCGCGACCCTCAACGACGGCGCCGCTTCTTCGACCGATCTCGATCGCTACGGCACGGTCGTTTCGCGCGAGGAGGGACGCGTGACCCTACGGGTGGACCGGCAGGTCGCACCGGAGCGCACCGCGAGACTCGTGAACGATTTCGGCAGCCGCCTCGCGGACATCTCCGTCGAAGACCCACCGATCGAAGAGGTGATCGATCGCGTCTTCACGTCGGAGCAGACGACGGTAAGCGCGTGATCCGCACCTATCGCGCCCTTCTCGTGGCGCAGATCCAAGCGGCATCGGCGTATCGCGTGCAATCGATCCTCTGGATGCTGTTCTCGGTCATCCGGCCGGTGATCTTCCTCGCCGCGTGGGTCGCGGTCGCGAACTCGCAAGGCGGCCAGATCGGCGCTTATGACGTCCGCGACTTCGCCGCGTATTACATCTGCCTCTCGCTCGTGAGCAATCTGACGATGAGCTGGAACGCGTACGACTTCGAGTTCGAGGTGCGGATGGGTCGGCTGTCGCCGAAGCTCTTGCGGCCACTTCATCCGATCCACTACTCGGTCGTCGAGAACATCGTGTGGAAGCTCACCACGATCATTCCGCTCGGCATCATCCTGGTGTTCGTCTCACTCACCTTTGACGCGCGGTTCCGCACGACTCCTGTGCATCTGCTCTTGTTCGTCCCGAGCGTGATGCTCGCGGCTGCGCTCGCGTTCTTCTCGGGATGGGCCCTCGCGACCCTCGCCTTCTGGACGACCCGTGTCCACGCGGTCTCGACGTTCTGGGATCGCGCCGCGTTCATCTTCGCGGGCCAGATCGCGCCGCTCGCGCTCCTCCCAGGTCCGCTACAGGCGATCTCCCTCGCCCTGCCGTTCGGGTACATCCTCGGCGTCCCCGCGGAGATCCTTCGCGGCGGCGTGAGCGTGCCGACGGCCCTCCAGCTCATGGCCGGTCAAGCGATCTGGCTCGTGGTCTTCTACTTCGCATTTCACCGCGTCTGGCGCGTCGGGGTCCGCCAGTACAGCGCGGTGGGGGCCTGATGGTCCGCTACGCTCGCCTGCTCCGGCTCTTCTTCCGGACCGAGCTGCAGTACGAGCTCGAGTACCGCCTCAACCTCATCCTCGAGGTCATCCAGACCATCGTCGTCACCGGGACGAGCGTCGCTGCGATCCTCGTGCTGTTCACCTACACCACCGTCCTGAACGGCTGGGACCTCGGCGCGATGCTGGTCTTGCTCGGGTGTTTCTATCTGGTGCAGGGATTCGGCGAGCTCGTCTTGCAACCGAGCTTCGAGAAGTTTATGGAGCACGTCCGTCTTGGGACGCTCGACTTCGCGCTTCTCAAACCGGTTTCGGCGCAGTTCCTGGTTACGCTCCGCAACTTCCAGGTCGTGCAGCTCGCGCAGATGGGCCTCGGCGGGATCGTCGTTGCCGTGGGACTCTCGCGAATCCCGAGCATCGGCCTGGCCGAGGCGATCGGATTTCCGATCGCGCTCCTGTGCGGCTTTGGGCTTATTTATGCGCTCCTGCTGGCTCTCTCGACCTTCGCGTTCTGGTTCGTACGCGTCGACAATCTCATGGCGCTTTACTGGTCATTCATGGACGCGGGCAGATTTCCGGTTGACGTGTACCCCGGCTGGCTTCGCGTCACCCTGTCGAGCGCCGTTCCGATCGGCGTGGCCGTGACCGTCCCGGCGCAGGTGATCGCCGGACGGCTCGACCCGCTCGGCCTCGGGTTTCTCGTCCTCGGCACCCTCGCCGCGTTCGTGATCGCTTCGTGGTTCTGGCGGCTCGGCCTCCGTTCGTATACCGGCGCGAGCGCGTGAGCGACGCAACCCGACCGGCGCAGGGCGTCGATGTCGGTGGATTCCTGCGGGGCCCCGCGGCGAGTCCGCCCGAGCCCGGCTCGCGCGTGCCGGCCCGCGTCAGCTTCGTGACACTCGCGGTCCGCGACTTCGAGCGGATGGCAAAGTTCTACCGGCAGTTCGGCTGGCCCGAGTCGAAAGACAGCAACGATGACTTCGTCGCGTTCCAGACCGGCGGTGCGATCCTCGGACTGTTCCCGACGAAGTACTACGCCTCGCTCGGCGAGGCGCCCGCTGCGGGCGCGTTCAAGGGGTTCGAGCTTGCCATGAACCTCGACGACGCTGCGCAGGTGGACCGCGTGTACGCGGCGCTCAACTCCTTCGCCGATCTCCGCCTGCAGGGCCCGCCGAGGGATCTGTCGATCGGAGGCCGGGCGTTTTCGTTCCTCGATCCCGAGGACAACGCCTGGGAAGTGATCTGGAAGAGCGGGACGTCATTCGACGAGCGCGGAGGCCTGATCTTTCCCTAGGGCTCGTATTCGCGCCATCCCTTGGGAACCGTCGGAATGGGCCAGCTCGGATCCGGCCGCCACGTGCGCCACTGATCCTGGGAGCCCATACCGCGGACGGCTTCGAGCGCGCGCTCGCCGTCGGCGCGGATCTGGGTCGCTCGCGCCGCGTCGATCCGGCCCTGCTCCACGACCCAGGCGAGCTCGTCCTCGTCCTTCCATTGCCAGTCGTCGCCGTCAGGTCCCGCGACGAGATCCAGGTAGACGTCACGCGAGTCGAATCCGATCGCGGTGCGAATCCACGGGTCCTCGAGGTTGATGTAGCGCCAGGCGAGATCCCATGTCAGATCGTCGAACGCGAGCCAGAGAGAGTAAGGATCTCCTGAGCGATACAACCGAACGACGTTGGTGCGTTGCCACGTTACGTCGGCGTGGCCGCCGTCCCACCGCACGATGAAGCGATTCCCAGGCCCGCCGCGCTCGCCCGTACGCCGTTTGCCGACCGCGCCGGCCGGGATGAACAGGACGGTCTCGTCTGTGGCATCCGCCACGACCGTCCAGGGCCACACTGTCTGGACGATCCGCCGCGTTCGGTCGACCGAGCGCCATACGACGCTGTCGCCCGGGGCAAATAGCTTCACAGAGGCACTCTTCCAACGAGCCGCGTTAGCAGCGAGGTGTACGTCCGTACACTTTGTTTGTGAGCACGATGAACCTCGACCTCAACCTCCCCGAAGACCGCGCCTCGCCGCGCCCGCGCCGCAGGTCCAAGCGCGTGTGGGTGGGCGGGACGGCGATCGGCGACGGCGCTCCGGTCGCGGTGCAGTCGATGTGCACCACGCTCACACACGACGTCGACGCGACGATCCGGCAGATCGAGCTTCTCCAGGAGGCTGGCTGCGAGATCGCCCGCGTGGCCGTGCCGGACAAGCGTGGCGGCGAGGCCCTGAAAGAGGTCGTCCGCCGCTCGATCCTCCCGGTCGTTGCCGACATCCACTTCGACTACCGCCTCGCGCTCATGGCCCTCGACGCGAAGGTGCACAAGCTACGCCTCAACCCCGGCAACATCCACAACAAGGACGGGGTCCGCGAGGTCGTGAAGCGCGCGAAGGAGCAGGGAACGCCGATCCGCATCGGCGTGAACCACGGCTCGATCGGCGATCGGCAGCCGGGCGACATCCGCGACGAGTCGCAGCGGATGGTTGATCTCGCGCTCTCGGAGATCCGCATCCTGGAAGACCTCGACTTCGACAACATCGTGGTGAGCGTCAAGGCCTTCGAGGTGCCGGTGATGATCGCCGCCTACCGGCGCCTCGCGAAAGCGGTCCCATACCCGCTGCACCTCGGCGTGACCGAGGCCGGCACCGCGCTCTCGGGTTCGATCCGCTCGGCAGCCGGCATGAGCGTTCTCCTCTACGAAGGGATCGGCGACACGATCCGCGTCTCGCTCAGCGAAGACCCGGTCGTCGAGGTGAAGGCGGCGTTCGACCTCCTGAAGTCGCTCGGTCTCCGCGATCAAGGACTCACCCTCGTCGCGTGCCCGTCGTGCGGCCGGGCCGACATCGACCTCATCCCGCTCGCGAAGGTCGCCGAAGAGCGTTTGCGCGCCCTGCCGGTGCCGATGAAGGTCGCGGTCATGGGCTGCGAGGTGAACGGCCCGGGCGAGGCGAAGGACGCCGACGTCGGCATCGCCGGCGGAGTGGGGAAGGGCGCGATCTTCCGGAAGGGAAAGGTCGTCGGCACGTTCCCGGAGGACCAGCTCATGGACGGGCTCCTCGCGGAGATCGACAAGATCCTCATCGAGAACGGCAAGGAGCCCTACTCGCAGAAGGCGCCGAAGCTCTCGCACGAAGGACAGCTGACTCCGGGGCGCAGTGTCCCAGCAGGACAGCGCACCTAAGAAGGACGACGTTCAGCCCGGCGTCGTCTCGGTGGGGCGCGCCGGTCTCGCGAACGTCGACTTCCGCAAGGCGCGCTTCGACAAGTTCCAGCTAGCCGTCGGCAACTTCGTGGCCTGCGACTTCCGCGGTCTGCGTCTGGACGACAAATTCGCGCCGTTCTTCGTCACGCGGCCCCGCAGCACGTTCACGTCCTGCAAGTTCGACGGCGCGGACCTTCGCCAGATAAGCCCCGAGGGCACCCGCTTCGAGCGGTGCTCGTTCGATGACGCGCGCCTCGACGGTTGGACTCCGGCGCGGGCTGAGTTCGTGGAATGCCGCTTCGCGGGAAAGGTCGTGAGCGTCACTTTCAGCGGCCGGCCTGCCGGTCCCGGTTCGACGCGCATCGATCCGGTGAGGTCGAAGAACGACTTCCGCGGGAATGACTTCCGCGACGCGCAGCTCATCGACACCGTCTTCGTTTTCGGGATCGATCTCGACCAGCAACGGTGGCCACTCGGAGACGATTACGTGCGGCTCGACAAGTTCCACCGTCGTCTCGAGGCGGCGCGCGCGGACATTCTGGCCTGGGAGACCGGCGAAATGCGTACCGCCGGCCTCGCCATGCTCCAGTCGCTCGCGCAACGGTGGCAGGACCAGCGCGAGATCATCGGCATGCGCGTCAGTCCCGCTGTCAAGGCCGCTCCACGCATCCAGATCCGCGTGTGGGACGCGCTCGAGCACGCGAAGGTCTGAGGCTCAGCTCGGGAGCTTGAGCTCCATCCCGGGCTGGATGAGGTCGGGGTTGCCGCCGATGACGTCCTTGTTCAGCTCGTAGATCTCGCGCCACCGGTTGGCGTCACCCAGCTCCTGCTTGGCGATGTTCGAGAGGTTGTCACCGCTGTCCACCGTGTACGTCTTGGTCTTGGTCTCGGTCGGTGCCTTCTCGAGCTTGGCGTCCGAGAAGTCCATCTTCGGCAGGTCGTAGCTCTTTGGCGCGTAGTCCGGTTTGTTCTCGTTGTCGGGCATTCCTTTGGCCTCCTTTGATGACCGCGTCGGGAGTACAGCCGGTGCCAGCTCGCCAGGCCGACACATACACTTGCGCGAAGTGATGTCGTATCGAGGGTCTACGTACCGAATCCCGCGATAGCCGGCGCGCTACCGCGCGCCGGCGAGTCGGCCGCGCCTCAATATGACCCTCGGAGCAAAGCAATGAAGCAGTCCAAGCTTTTTGGCCGCACCCTGCGCGAAGCGCCCGCGGAAGCTCAGACCCCCGGGCATCGCCTCACGCTGCGCGCCGCGATCGCGAAGCCGCTCGCTGCCGGTCTCTACACCTGGTTGCCGCTCGGCTTGCGCGTCGCTAAGAAGGTAGAGCGGATCATCCGCGAAGAGCAGGATCGCATCGGGGCCCAGGAGATGGAGATGCCCGTCCTGACGCCCGCGGAGACATGGAAGCAGACCGGCCGGTGGGAGGCGCTGGAGCCGATCACCTTCCGCACGAAAGACCACAACGGCCGCGAGTTCATGGTCAGCTACACGCATGAGGAGTTCGTGCACCTGCACGCGATGCAGGAGATCCAGAGCTACAAGCAGATGCCACAGATCGTCTACCACCTCCAGTCGAAGGGGCGCGATGAGGCGCGCCCCCGCGCAGGCCTTCTGCGCGTGCGCGAGTTCGTCATGAAAGACGCGTACAGCTTCGATGTCGACCAGGCGGGTCTCGAAACCAGCTACGCCGCCGAGCATGGGGCGTATGCGCGCACGTTCGAGCGCATGGGGCTCGATGCGATAAGCGTTGAGTCCGACACGGGGGCGATGGGCGGCGACATCGCACACGAGTTCCAGGTCCTCACCGAGGTCGGGGAGGACCGTATCGCGGTGTGCCCGAACTGTGATTACCGCGCGAACCTCGAGAGGGCGACGACAGAGGCTCGGATCGAGAATTTCGTCGCGGCGGAGAACACTCCCGCGCCCTCAGAAGTCGCGACGCCTGGGATGACCTCGATCGAGCAGCTGGAAGGCTCGCTCAAAGCCCCACCGGCCGCGTTCCTGAAGACACTCCTCATGCGCGACGCCAAGACGAATGTCGTCGCGGTCGTGCTCCCAGGCGACCGCGACCTGAACGAGGCGAAGCTGCGCAAGGTCCTCGGGACGAGCGAAGTGAAGTTCGCGACCGATGCGGACTTCCGCTCGGCCGGGGCGGTCGCGGGCTTCATCGGGCCGGTCGGGCTAAAAGCCCGGATCCTCGTCGACCGCCGGGTGGACGGTCGGCCCTACTTCGCCGGCGCGAATAAGAAGGACGCCCACCTGCGCGATGTCGTGGCCAGGCGCGACTTCGTCGGGGAGACCGTCGACGTTCATGACGTGCGTGAGGGAGACATCTGTCCCAAATGCGGAAAGGGCCGGCTTGAGATCAAGCGTGGGATCGAGGTCGGCAACATCTTCGCCTACGGCACCTATTACTCCGACAAGATGCACGCCACCTTCATCGCTGAGGACGGGACGTCAAAGCCCTTCTTCGGCGGAAGCTACGGGATCGGTGTCGGCCGGGCCGTAGGGACGATCATCGAGACGCACCATGACGACAAGGGCATCGTGTGGCCTCCCCAGGTCGCGCCGTACCAAGTGCATCTCCTCGCTTTGCCCGTCAACGACGAGGCGGTCCGTGCGAAAGCGGAAACCATGGTTGGGGACCTCGAGACCCGCGGTGTCGAGGTGCTCTACGACGACCGCGACGAGAGCGCCGGCGTGAAGTTCGCCGATGCGGATCTCATCGGGATCCCGCTCCGCGTTACGGTCAGCAAGCGCAACCTGAAAGAGAACGCCGTCGAGCTGAAGCTTCGGAGCTCGTCCGAGTCCGAGATGGTGCCGCTCGCACGCGCCGCGGACCGCATCGCCGAGATCGTCCGCTCGTGGCCGCGCTGAGGAAGCCCGACCGCCCGCCGCGCGAGGCGGCCCCGACGGCGTTGCCCGGCGAGGAGCGCTCGCTCGAGGCCTCGTTGCGCCCGCAGCGCCTCTCGGACGACGAGTACATCAATCAGGACAAGGTCAAGGGACAGCTCCGCATCGTCATCGAAGCGGCGAAGGCACGGGGCGAGCCGCTCGAGCACATCGCGCTCTACGGTCCACCGGGCGTGGGGAAGACCTCGCTCGCCGGCGTCATCGCGCACGAGCTCGGCGTTCCGATAAAGATCACCAGCGGGCCGGCCATCGAACGCGCCGGCGATCTCGCTGCGATCCTGACGAACCTCGAGGACGGTGCGGTGCTGTTCATCGACGAGGTGCACCGCCTGCCGCGCGTCGTCGAGGAGATCCTCTATCCCGCGATGGAGGAATTCCATCTCGACATCATCCTGGGCAAAGGGCCCGGCGCCCGCACGCTGCGGCTTCCGTTACCGCGCTTCACGCTGGTGGGCGCGACGACCCGCATCGGTCGCCTCTCCGCACCGCTCCGCGATCGGTTCGGCGCGATCTATCACCTCGACCTCTTCACGCCGGAGGCGCTCGAACGGGTCGTGCATCGGTCCGCGCGCATCCTGAAGGTCGAGATCGAATCCGCGGCGGCGCGCGAGATCGCTCTTCGCGCGCGAGGGACGCCGCGCGTGGCGAACCGCTGGCTGAAGCGGGTGCGCGACTACGCACAAGTGCGCCATAACGGCAACGTGACGCTCCTCGTCGCCCGCGAGGCGCTGGCCGCACTCGAGGTCGATGACGCGGGCCTGGACGACCGGGATCGGAGTCTCCTCCGTGCGATCACCGATAAGTTCGGCGGAGGTCCGGTCGGGCTCGAGACGCTCGCGGCCGCCGTCAGCGAGGACTCCGAGACGATCGAGGATGTGTACGAGCCGTACCTGCTGCAGCAGGGGTACCTTCAGCGAACCCCTCGTGGCCGGGTCGCGACGGAACGCACGTATCGGCACCTCGGCCTCGACGTGCCGAAGAACGGGACGCTCTGGGACAAACAGGAGTGAAGCGCTTCGAGCTGGAGCGCGCGATAAGCGAAAACGAGCTCATCCTTCATTACCAGCCGATCGTCGAAGTTCCCAGCCGGCGGCTCACGGGGGTCGAGGCGCTCGTGCGGTGGCGGCATCCGGAGCGCGGCCTTGTCTCGCCGCTCGAATTCATACCCGAGGTTGAGGCGACCGGGCTGAGCCGGCGTCTGACGTTCTGGGTGCTGCGAGAGGCGCTTCTTCAATCGAACGTGTGGCGCCGAGACGCCGCTCCGGTCGCCGTCGCGGTGAACCTCTCGGTCGAGAACCTCCACGATGCGCATTTCCGCCGTTTCATGGAGCTCACGCTGAAAGTGGCGGGCGGTCCCGAGCTGCTCATGATGGAGGTCTCGTCGCGAGCGCTCGCGGGCGATGCGGACCCGCCCACCCCGATGCTCGAGCTCATGCGCGACAAAGGAATCCGCGTCACGCTCGACGATGCTACCGACGAAGACGCGCACATCCTCGAGTCGGTTTCAGCCGACATCGTAAAGGTCAGCCGCGCTCTCGTGACGCGCATGGGCCGTGACCATCGAGCACTGGACTACGTACGCGCGGTTGTCAAAGCTGCGCGCGAGCGCGGCATGAGTGCGACGGCCGTCGGCGTCGAAGATGAGGCGACCTGGGAGCAGCTCGCGGGGATCGGGTTTTCGAGTGCGCAGGGTTACCTGATCGCTGCCCCGATGCCTCCTTCTCAATTAAGTGAGTGGCGAGCGGCGCGGGTTTGAGTGCGCCCGGCGGCAGGCGGCGGGTCCTGTCGCGGGGTCGGGGCGTCGGCAGCGCCGGGGTCCTCTTCGCTCGGCCCCTCGTGGGATCGCGATGGACCGCCGACCAGGGGCCGCTCGCTCAGAAGACCCCGACGCTGCTCAACCCGCCCCCTCGTGCGGCGCGCCGCAGCGCCCTGATCCTTATCGCTCTCCTTCTCTTTTCTTGTGCTGGGCCGGCGGCCTCTTCGCCGTCGCCGAGGGTCACCACGATCCCGATCCCGACTACTGCTCCGCCTCCGACTTCAAGTCCGACGCCGACGGCGTCGCCGAGGATCGGTCCGGCGGTCGTCGAGAACGTGCAGCTCGTTGCGTCGGGATTGCGGGCGCCCTGGGCGGTCGATCTTGCGCCGGACGGCAGGCTCTTCGTCACGGAGCGCCCGGGGCGCGTGCGCATCGTCCAGCTCGGCCCGGGTGGGGGACTACAGGCGGATCCGTGGGCCACCCTTCCCGCGAGCACCAGCGTCGACGGCGAGAGAGGTCTTCTCGGGATCGCGCTCGATCCGGGTTTTTCGAGCAACGGGTTCGCCTACCTCTATTACACGTACGTCGCCCCGGGCGGTGCGATCCGCAACAAGGTCGTGCGGATGCGCGACCAAAGCGGGCGCGGGACCGACGAAACCGTCGTCTTCGACGGGATCCTGGGTAACAACGATCACGACGGCGGTCGTCTCAAGTTTGGTCCCGACGGAAAGCTCTACGTGACCACCGGTGATGCCGAGAACGGCGCGAACGCGCAGGATCCGATCGCGCTCGCCGGGAAGATCCTGCGGTTGAATACGGACGGCTCGATCCCGTCGGACAATCCGACACCCGGGTCGCCGGTGTGGTCGCTCGGCCATCGCAACGTGCAGGGCATCGCGTGGCAGCCGGACACCGGGGTCCTCTACGAGACCGAGCATGGCCCGTCGAATCTCTTCCCCGACTGCTGCAACGACGAGGTGAATCTGATCGTCCCCGGCGGCAACTACGGCTGGCCGACTGTGCGCGGCGCGCCTGGCGACCCGCGGTTCCGCGATCCATTGATCGACAGCGGACGCGTCGAAACATGGGCGCCGTCGGGCGCGACGTTCGCGACGAGGCCCGGACCCCTCCGTGGCTCGTTCCTGTTCGCGACGCTTCGCGGTCAGCATCTCCACCGCGTGGTGTTTGGTCCGGATGGGCGGGCCGTCGCCTTCCAGGAGAAGCTCCTGACGAACCAATACGGCCGGCTCCGCGACGTATTCGAGATAGCGAGCGGCGAATTCCTTGTCCTCACGTCCAACCGCGACGGTCGCGGCGTACCGGCCGCCGACGACGATCGCCTGCTGCTCGTGACGCTCCGGTAGCAATAACTCCGCGCGCTAAGCAGCACGATGGTCCCGCTGCCATAGAGAAGGCGATGACCGAACCGGAGAATCGCGCGACCGCCTGGGAGACGGTGTTTCGCCGGTCCTATCCGAGCGTCTACCGCGCGCTCGTCGCTGTCCTCCTCGACGCCGAGCTCGCGGAGGACGCCTTGCAGGAGGCCTTCGCCGAAGGGATGCGCCGGCCGCCGGGAAGCGACCACGCACTGGCGGGCTGGCTCTTCCGCGTCGCGCTCCGACGAGCGCGGCGTCTACGCGGTTTCGGGCTTCCGCTCCGGCTCGACGAGCTCGTCGGCGCTCTTCGCGAACCTGCGATCCCGGCCGAGACGGAGGCGCTGCTGGACCGACTCCAGGCGGGCGAGCTCCTCCGTCTCCTGACGCGGCGTCAGCGCGCGGTCGTCGTCGCGCACTACTACCTCGGACTCACGCAGCAGGAGATCGCTGACGCGCTCGGTGTCCGGCGCGGCACCGTTGGCGCGACCCTGAGCCAGGCTCTGCAGCACATGCGCCGCGGAGGGTCACATGTCTTCTGATCTTCGCGACCTCATCCGGAGCGACCTCGAGCTGATTCCCCTGCCGCCGAACGAGCGGTGGACCACGCCGCGCGCGCGCGGCCGCGGGTTCATGAGCGCGGGAGTCATCGCGATCGTTCTCGCCCTCGTCGTCGTTGGCTCGCTCGGCGGAGGCCAGGCCCTTCAGGCTCTTCGTGATCAGATCGAGAGGAACCGCTCTGCTGGGGGCGGCGCAGTCGTGCCCGGCGACGATTACGTCTTCGTGAGCGATGGGGGGCCGTCCCAGCCCGGTGCGAGCCTCACGCAGGGGGTCCAGGTCATCGCTATGCCTCTGGGCCAGAGCATCAGGCGTTTCGTCGGAAACACCTACGTAGGCTCACCGTACGAGGGCGGGCTCATGGCCATTCGCGGGGACCGTGCGTTCCTTCCCGTCGCGATAGCCACCGATCGTGTTGGGGAGTACGAGATTTATCTGCAGGAGATCGATCTCAACCGCGGACTTGCGCTCCGCCGTGTCCCTCTGGGTTTCGAATTCATCCCCGACGGCATCCAAGCGGAGCTTCCCGGTACGCCAGCCTTTCCGGCCGCCACCGCGGTTAGCAGCGATGGAACGAGCATCTGGCTCGTTCGCGATACCAACAACCGCGGTCAGGTCACGGTCGTCGATCGTTTCGATGGGCAGACGCTTTCGCCGCTCGCGCACATCGTCTTGAGTACGACGGGGCCGGGCGCGGTGCGGAGTCATGTGGTGGCGCTGGGCGCGGATCGGCTCGCGGTCGTCCGCGAGCACTTCGAATCACAGAATCGGGGCGCGGTCGACTGGTATTTCCTCGACCCGCAGCTTGAGGTCATCGCCAGCTACGCCGATGACAGTGGACATCGATTGCCCGCCGGAGGCGAGTGCTCGGCGGACGTGCAGCGGAGTCCAGCGAACGCCGAGTGGCTCGTTCTCTGCTCCGATTCGTCGCTCTCGGGCGACGGGGCGCTCGTCTTTCTCGATCCGAACACCTTCACGATCTCAGCGACGGTGAGCCTGCCGCGAGAGAGGGGATTCGCGATCGGAATGGCCTCCGCCACGGATGGCACTGTGTACGTGCTGAGCGATCGTCCGGTGGTCGCCCGCATCGACGCTCGGACCCATCGGTCTATCGACGCGCGCGTGGTGACCCAAGCTCGTTCGTGGTTTGACCAGCTTCTGCCGCAGGCCGCGGCGGCGAAGACCCCGGGTGGGCCGAGCGTCGTGTTCTCCCCGGATGGGAGATACGCGTATCTTGCCGGGGGGTCGGTCGCGAGGATCGACATGCGCGACGCAAGAGTGATTGCGCACACGACTTCCTTCGGATCCATCACGGCGGTCGGTCTCTCGCCGGGCGGGGAACGGCTCTATGCGTTGGCCATCGACGGCGACGGCGTGCACAGGATCGTGCTCATCGAGCCGGACAATCTTCGATTTGTCTCGCAAAGCGCACCACTCGTGAACGATCCGTCCGGGATTCTGGCGGTGCGGAGGCAAATCCCGGCCGGGCAGTGACCGGGTGAGACAATTGACGCCTATGGAGCTCAGCCAGCTCGGTCGCGTGCTCGTCCTAGCCGGCGCGGCGGTGCTCTTCCTTGGGCTCGTGCTCGTCGTCGCCGATCGCGTTCCGCTCGTCGGCCGTCTGCCCGGGGATATCACGCTCCGCGGCAACGGCTGGACCCTGTACGCGCCGCTCGCGACGTCGATCGTGCTGAGCGTTCTGCTGACCGTGGTCCTGAGCCTGGTGGCCTGGGTGCGGCGGTAAAAGGAGAACCAGTGACCGAAGAGAAAGCCACCGAAGAGAAGAAGGCGACACCCGTCGTGGCCGAGGCCGAAAAGCAGGAGAAGATCCTGAACGCTCTGCAGTCGGTGCTGGATCCGGAGATCGGACTCTCGGTGATCGACCTCGATCTCATCCGCGAGGTCGTGTTCACGCCCGAGGAGGCCGAGATCAAGATGGTCCTGACGACCCCGTTCTGCCCCTATGGACCGATGCTGATCAATCAGATCCAGTCGGTGTCCGAGACGGCGGCCGAGATGCCGGTGAAGGTCACCGTGCTCCCGGACCGCTGGGAAGCCCCGCCCTGGCTCCGCTAACGCACTAAGGTCGCGGTCACGCGGCCGGCTGGCCCACTGAGCGTGACCGTGTAGGTTCCGCGCGGCCACGAGCTCCCGAGGAGGCCCACGGAACAGCCGTAGCGGTTTGTCGTCGGCGAGCTCCCGCCGGCGAAGCGGGTATTTCCGATGTTCACGTTGACGCGCGTGTCCGGAGGCTGGCCGTACACCACATAGACGCTGTCGCCGTCGGACTCGCGAGTCGTCGTCGCAATGCCGGGGTAACCATCGGCCAGGGCCAGCGCGCGATCGCTGAGCTCCGACGTGAAGGCGTCGAAGGATCTACCGCTCGCGGCCGCGTACGCGCTCTCGATCGGCAGGCCGCCGCGGATCTTGTCGAGGAGGTTGGACTCGCCTTTGGTGTCGGACACCATGAACGAGGCGACCTGCGCGGCAAGCTCATAGGCGATGCCCCCGACGTCGTTCACGTACGCGCGCCAATCGGTCCGGCTGGCGATCGATGGGAGCGCCGGGATCGTCCCCACCTTCGCGGCCGACGCGGCGCAGTACCGGCTCATGAGCTCGACATCCGCGCTCACCGGAAATTCGTTCAATGTCGCGAGCCCTTCGTGCAACCAGTACGGAACGGTCACGCGGCGGCCAGCCGCCTCGTCCACGACCAGGTGTGTGATCTCGTGGCGCGCGATCGCCTCCGGAGCGTCGCTGCCGCTCCAGTCGATGGCGACGATCGCGGGTGGGATGAACACGCCCTCCTCGAGCGGCGTCGGTTCCACGCGAAGCACCTGCTTGAGGCCGATGTCGAAGGCCGCCTTCGTCGCGAAGACATTGACGTTCAGCCGGTGTCGGAACGGGCGACCGAATGCGGCCTCCACCGCGAGGACCGATTCATCGATCGTCGTCGTGATGCTCGCCGCGTCGAGCCCGCTGCCGTTGAGCCACACGTCGGCGTTCGCGCCGCACACCACCGTGAACGTGAGGCCGCCGGCAGCTTCGGTCCGCGGGGGTCCGCACTGCGCGGTCGCGGTCGCCGACGTCGTGATCCCGTCGACATCCAGCGTGATCGTGGACACGCCGGATGACCCGGCGGCGAAGATTCCCTGCTCGTCGATCGTGCCCGTGCCGGCGGTCACCCTCCAACTGGGTGTGACAGGCACGTTGTTGCCCCATTCGTCGAACGCGCTCGCGGAGAACGCGACGGTGTCGCGCGGCTTGAGCGTCGCGGCCGCCGGCAGCACGCGCACGGTCCGTGGCGCGCCGGGTTTGACGGTGATCTTCGTGGTCGCCGCGAGCTCGCCGAGCGCAGCCTTCACGTAGTAGATCCCCGCTCGATCCGGCGCGGTGAAGAGGCCGCGCTCGTCTATCGGCGCCTCGGACGACCACGCCGGCTTCGTGCCGACCACGCGGTTCCGCGCGTCACGGATGTCCGAGGCGAACTGGAACTGGGCGGTCGGTGCGACAACGACCTCGTCCCCGGGCACGATCGCGATCGTCATCGGCGGACCAGGAATGAGCTCGCTCCAGGCGTACACGCCCCCGGCGACGGCGAGCGTCGCCGCCACGAGCACGACGAGCGCGACGTTGCGCACGTCCTGAAGTCTGCGCCCAGTGGCAATGCGTCCCGGTGTCGAATGGGCCGCGAGAGGAATCGGCTAGAGGAGCGCGCGGACCACGCGGAGCTGCGGCGACGTCTCGGCCGTAAGGCCGCGCGAGAGCGGCAAGCCCTGATACGTGCCCCGGACGATCGCCCATTTGCGCAGGAGATTCGCATCGAGGCCGACATCCGCGAACGCTCCGATCCACCGCTCGACGCTCTCCCGGGTCGGGAGGTGGCCGATGGGATTCCAGAGAAATGTCGGGACGTCGAACTCGGGCTCGCCGACCATCGGCTTCGGATCGATCACGACCCAACCGTCGCCGTGGCTCAGCAGGTTGTGGTGGTGGAAGTCGCCGTGAACGAGTGTCGTGTCGCCTGGATGCATCGACGCGTAGATCTCCTTCGCCTGACGCACGAGGTAGTGATCGCCCGCGTTCTCGAGCCAGCGGGGCACGAGATCGCCGATCCAGCGGAACGGATGTCCGCTCGCGGCGGGACGCCAGAGCCTGCGTGCGGCCGAGGTCGCGACGCGAATCGCTTCGTGCTCTGAGAGATTCGATGCGTCGAACCCGGGACGCGCACGCTCGATCAGGATCGCTCGGCGCGCGCGGTCGCGCCGGAGAAGCCGCACGGCACCGTCGCCATCGAGGAGCTCGAGGGCATCTGCCTCGTGATCAGCCTCGTCGTCCTCGATGGGCACGACCTTGAGCACAGCATCGTCGCCTGCGAACGCGACGAACGAGAACCGGCCCGCGACGAGACGGTCGCCCAGGTGAACGCCCCATTCGCGTGCGACGTCGACCGCCGTCGCCCGCAGCCGCTCCGCCACCCGAGGTGTAATGCCCCAGGGTGCGGTCTCGAGCCACGCGCTCTCGTCGGCGGTCACGCCTTCGCGCGAGGACTGCGTTCGCTCGCGCGCGCCAGCACGAACAGGAGATCCGACAGGCGGTTCAGCCAGGGGAGGAGATCGTCGCCCGAGACGTAGCCCTCGTCGACGCACTCGACGACCTGGCGCTCCGCGCGGCGGGCGACCGTGCGGGCGTGGTCCAGGGCCGCCGAAATGCGATTCTCGCCCGGGACGACAAATCGTCCCTCGATGGGGATCCGCTTCTTGACCACCTCGAGAGCGCGATCGAGCCGCGCCACCGCCGCGCCGTCGAGGCGCTGTTTGAGCCGGCTGAGATCGGCTCGCGGTGTCGCCACCTCGGCCATGACGAGATACAACCCCCGCTGAAGCTCCAGCAGCTCGCGGCCGAGGCTGGACCGCGGCGCCAACGACCGCGCCAGGCCGAGGACCGCCTGGGCCTCGTCGAGGTCACCGAGTGCCTCGATCCGCGGATCGGTCTTCCGCACGCGCTCCTTGCCGAAGAGGGACGTCTCGCCGCCATCTCCGGTGCGGGTGGCGACCTTCGCGGAGGGCCGCCGCGGGCGTGCTGGCATTGTCGACAGTCTGGCCGCTCCGGTCACGCTATGCTCGACCGGTCCCGCGAAGCTTCCCGCGGGGTTTTGATGGAGGGACCGATGCCTTCGGGTCGAGGCGATGCCAAAGACAAGAACAAGAAAAAGAAGTCCAAAGAGCAGCTCGAAAAAGAGCTGAAGCGGAAGGGCGTGGCGCAACCGGTCCAGCCCATGACCTTCGAGATCGTGAAGCCGAAACGCAAGGAAAAAGAGAACTGGTGACGAGCCACTCCGGAAAAAACGGAGGCGAGCGGGGCGGCGCCGGTGTAAAGCAAGCCGGCGCCGTTGTTTTTGGGAGCGCTAAGGAGCAGAAGGTGGCTGTAACAGAGAAATCGCGAGCGATCGAGCAGGCGATCCAGCAGATCGAAAAGCAGTTCGGGAAGGGCTCGATCATGAAGCTCGGCGGGAACTCCGGCGAGAAGATCGACGTCATCTCGACCGGCTCGCTCGCCGTGGACATGGCCCTCGGCGTCGGCGGCTTTCCGCGCGGCCGGGTCGTCGAGATCTACGGCCCGGAGGCCTCCGGCAAGACCACCCTCGCGCTCCACGTCGTCGCCTCGGCGCAGAAGGCCGGGGGTACGGCCGCCTTCATCGACGCGGAGCACGCGCTCGACGCGGGATGGGCCCGCACCTGTGGGGTCAGCACCGACGATCTGCTCATCTCGCAGCCCGACAACGGTCAGCAAGCGCTCGAGATCGCCGACACGCTCGTGCGCTCGGGTGCCGTGGACATCGTCGTCATCGACTCGGTCGCGGCGCTCGTGCCGCGCGAGGAGATCGAGGGCGAGATGGGCGACTCTTTCATGGGACTGCAGGCGCGGCTCATGAGCCAGGCGCTTCGCAAACTCACCGGCACGATCTCAAAGACGAAGACGACCGTCGTCTTCATCAACCAGCTGCGCGAGAAGATAGGCGTGATGTTCGGCAACCCCGAAACGACCTCGGGCGGGCGGGCGCTGAAGTTCTACGCATCGGTGCGCATCGATATCCGCCCGATCGAGCCGATCAAGCAGGGCGATGTTGTCATCGGCCGTCGCGTGAAGGTGAAGGTCGTCAAGAACAAGGTCGCTCCGCCATTCCGCATCGCCGAGATCGAGATCCTCGCGAGCGAGGGCATCTCGCGCGAAGGCGGGCTCCTCGACATGGGCATCACGATGGGCGTGCTCGACAAATCCGGCGCGTGGATCAATTACGGCAAGACGCGCATCGGGCAGGGCCGCGAGAACGCGAAGCAGTTCCTGCGCGAGCATCCCGACGTTGCCGCGGAGATCGACGCCAAGGTGCGCGCGGGCAGCCTGGCGCCCGGTACCGAAAGCGCCAACGGTGAGGAGAGCTAGCCCCCGAGCGAAGCAGCTCGGCAGCCCGTACGAGGCCGCCGTCCAGTTTCTCGGCAACCGTCCGCGCAGCGTCGCCGAGATCCGCCGTCACCTCCGCGGCAAGCGCTACGAGGACGAAGCCATCGACGGTGCGATCGACAAGCTCCGTGCGCAGCGCTACGTCGACGATCTCGACTTCGCGAAGTACTGGGTCGAGCAGCGATCACGCTTTCGGCCGAAGGGCGATCGCGCCCTGGTGAGCGAGCTCAGCAGCAAAGGCGTCGCTCGCGAGACGATCGACGCCGCGCTCGGCGAGATGCCCGCAGAAAGCGAGACCGACCGCGCGCGGCGGGCGATCACGCGCCAGCTCAGGCGGTGGGAGTCGCTCGAGCCTCCCGAGCGAAAGCGAAAGATCCACGCGTTCCTCGCGGCGCGTGGGTTCGGATACGACGTGATCGACGAGGTCATCGCGAGACCCGACGCTGACCTGGAACCAAGCTCGCCGGAGTGAAAAACCAGCGTTTTTGATGCGACTGGTTCCATGCGCCATCACTTCTGGTTCTGGCGATCAACCTTCGTTAGCGCCAAGCCTCGTAGACTCGCCCAAGCCTGATCCACATAGGCGTTAGGGGAGGTCCATGCGCAAATTCCTCGTGCTTCCACTCACCATTGCGTTGCTCGTTTCGATCACCGCGCTCGCAGGAGCCGCTGCGGACCCAGGGCTCGTGACCACCGGGAGCCCGCCGACGCCCTTCTCAGAGAACAAGCAAAACGAACCTGCCGTGGCGATCGACGCGAACCATCCCAACGTGCTGGCGGCGGGTTCGAACGAGAACATCGACATGGAGGCCTGCAACTCCGGGGATGACACGACGTGTCCGTTCACCAACGGGGTCGGTGTCTCCGGGGTGTACTTCTCATTCGACTCCGGTAAAACGTGGACCCAGCCCACGTACACGGGATGGTCGGCTCGAAACTGTCAGGGCACCGTCGGGCCGGACGCAGGCTGCCAGCCTCTCGCGGGCGGACCTATCGGCACCCTGCCGTGGTATTACGAAAACGGTCTCGTTTCGGACGGCGACCCTGCGGTCGCCTTCGGTCCTACACCCGCAGCCAATGGAACGTTCTCGTGGTCCAACGGCTCGCGCCTGTACTACGCGAACCTCACGTCGAACTTTGGCGCCACCCGATCGGAGGAGGCGTTCAAGGGCTTCGAAGCGATCGCGGTCTCCCGAACCGACAACGTCGCGGGCGCCGCCGCCAACAACAAAAGCGCTTGGCAACCGCCGGTGATCGTCGCGAAGCAGTCGTCGACGACGTTCTCCGATAAGGAGCAGATCTGGGCGGACAACGCATCGTCCAGTCGTTTCTTCGGCAATGTCTACGTCTGCTGGGCCGCGTTCCGGGGCCAAGAGAAGAGCTCCAACGCCGCGCCGGCGCCGCTCCAGGTCGCGGTCTCGCGCGATGGCGGAGAGACGTGGTCGACGCAGCAGATCGGCGCGGCCGCGAACAACCGGAACCGCAATCCGATGGATGGCTGCACGATCCGAACGGACAGCAGTGGAAACGCCTATCTCTACGGGATTGGCCGCCAGGGCAACGACGCTTTCGAGATCCAGTCGATCTCGACCGACGGCGGAACGTCGTGGTCCAAGCCGCAACCGGTCGTCGGGCCGGTCACGCAGCCGGGCATCGACGATCCGAACACCGGCCGCCCCTCCATCGACGGCCTCGCGGGTGCGCGTAGCGATCTCGCTCCCGCACCGAGCGTCGACATCGCGAACGGAGCGCCGACCGGTACCGACGCGACCAACCGCATCGTGATGAGTTACGTCAGCGGGGAGATCACGAAGCCGCACGTGTACTTCGCCGAGTCCACCGACAGCGGTGCAACGTGGTCGGCTCCTCGCTCGATCGAAGGTGCCACCGATCGTGGGTATTACGCGGCGCCCGCGATCTCGCCGGACGGCAAGAACGTGTACGTCGTGTACAACGCATTCACCCTCCCGTACCAGCCGACGACCGGCACGCCGCGATCGCTCGTCGGCGTGTTCATGAAGGCATCGGCCACCGGAGCTGCGCCGACCGGCAGCTTCGCCGAAGTCCACCGAAGCACGTCCGGAGACCCGAGGGCCTCCAGTCAGAACAACCTCGTCGCCGAATTCCTCGGTGACTATGTCTACGCCGCGGCCACGCGGACCTACGGCGTTGGCGTGTGGAACGACACGCAAGCTGCGGCGGACTGCCCGGCAATCGACGCGTGGCGGCAGGACATCGCAACCGGAGGCACGACCGTCGCGCGTCCCGCGCCGCAGCAGAACTGCCCCGCGACCTTCGGCAACTCCGACATCTTCAGCTTCACGACCGCTCCCTAGCCGCGCTTCTGGAAATCACCGAACGAAGGGGCGCCCGAGAGGGCGCCCCTTCTCTCAATCGTCAGCTCACGGCCGAACGAAGAGCACGAGACCGGTGTCTTG
>WNGC01001095.1_pt1 | contig 31846 bp, 40 predicted proteins | sample 5400051 | NCBI WGS metagenome assembly WNGC01 (sample SAMN13153368, study PRJNA577476) | soil metagenome | isolation source: 20 cm soil or saprolite under grassland replicate 2 | place: USA:California | collected 2016-06-15
GCGGCGGCGAACTGCAGCGGCCGCTGGGGGACCCAGGCACCGAGCCGATTTCCCAGCCCGACCGCGATCCCGGCCACGGTCCACAGCGCGAGCGTGGCGGAGACGAAGATCACGACCGCCGATTGATACCGCGCCTGCAGGGCCGCCGTGGCCAGCTGCGTGAGGTCGCCCCACTCGGCGACGAAGACGACCGTAAACGCGGTCACGAACGGGTGTCGATGGCGCCGCTCCTCGCGTTCGAGTTCGTGCTGGTCATTGGACTCCCCGCGCTTCATGAGGTTTTGTCGAACGAGGATGGTGGCCATCACGAGGAACAGGACGCCGGCGCCGATCCGGATCGGTTCGCGGGGAAGCAAGCCGAGTAATGAGCCGGCCGCCACGGCGACGGCACTCTGGATCACGAAGGCGGCCGCCGCCCCCAAAAAGACGGGCAGTGGCCGGTGGCGGGTCGCCAGGACCAGCGCCGCCAGTGCCGTCTTGTCCGGCAGCTCGAGCAAGAAGATGAGGGTGAAGACGGTCAGGCCCAGGCCCAATGCATGGGTCACGGGAGGAGTCTAGCGGCGGCTTGCGTCGATCAGTGGAGCCAGAGCGGGAAAGAGAGGACGAAGACCAGCAGGCCCAGTGCCAGGGTGCGCATCGTCATCCCGCCAGGGCCATCGGCTCCTGGCCGGCCGGATAGTTGACCTTGGCCCCGAAGCGATAGCCGACCCCGCGCTTGGTCTGGATATAGACCGGCTTGCTGGGATTTGGTTCGATCTTGCTGCGCAACCGCGAGATGTGCACCCGCAGCCCTTCCTCGTACGCCTCTTCGTCGCCGGCCCAAGCCTTGGCCAGGAGCGTCTCGTTGGTGACGACCCTGCCGGCGTTGCGGACCAGGAGGAAAAGCAGCTTGGATTCGGTCGGCGTCAGGGTCACCTGCTGGCCCTTGACCCGAGCCCAATGCTGCACGAAGTTGATCTGTAGATCCTGATCGATGACGACCTCCGGCTGCTCGACGCCGGCGGACTCGCCGTAGCGGCGCAGCACGCGCTGCACCCGGGCGACCAGTTCTTCTTTCTCGAACGGCTTCACGATGTAGTCCTCGGCGTACATCTGCAGGCCCTCGACCTTGCTCTCAACCGCGGCGACGGCGCTCAAGATCACGATTGGGACGTCGAGGTGGCTCTTGATCCGGCGGCACAGCTCGAAGCCGTCCATCTCCGGCATCATCAGGTCGACGACGACCAGGTGCGGGATGCCCTCGTGGAGTTTGCGCAGGGCCTCGGGTCCGCTGCCCGCCGTCATGACTTCATAGCCGGCGTGCTCGAGGATCCGCTTGAGGATCTCCCGGGCCATGGCGTCGTCGTCGACGATCAGAATCCGGTAGCGGTTGACGATGTTTAACCCCTCTCTTCCGGCCGCCATCGCGCGTCGCGCTGCGGACCGGCCACCATGGATTTGGACCTGCGGCTGCTGGCTCAGGTCCGACTGGAGAGCCGGCAATGATATATGGCCCTCGTCATGCATTTCCTTACGATTCCTCTTTACGATGTGATGACTCTTGTCGCGTCAGGGTCACACCAGCAAGCGCACACCGGGTGACGATCTCACCTTAAAGAGGATGGCTTACGGCCGCCGTTACACGGCCGTTCCGCAGAGAAGAAAGAGGCGCGAGCGGTGCCTCTCGCGCCCCTTTGCGGCAAGCCTAGGGCCAGGGTCGAGCGTGTGAATCGGTCGCACGGACCAATCGACGACGGCTAAACGGCACATGCCCCCGCCCCGACCCTCCCCCGTGAGCGGGGGAGGGAGAGAGGCGGTAAAATCTCCTTCGCCCTCGCCCGGGTGGTGAAACTGGTAGACACGCAGCTTTGAGGGGGCTGTGAGCGCAAGCTTGTAAGGGTTCAAATCCCTTCCCGGGCAGAGCCTCCATCAGCGTGAGCCTCAGCACCCTGTATTTGCGCCTTCGCTATCCGCGCCATCGATTCGGACCAGGATTCCGCGGCCCGCTGCGGCTGCGTATCCGTGGCGGGGGCCGGGTCACCTTCGGGCGCGATGTGTCCATCAGCAATGCGTCGGGCCGCACCGCCCTGCTCACCTTTGGCCCGGACGCCCGCATCGAGATCGGTGACCGGGTCGAAATCGACGGCGCCGGGCTGATGTCCGCCACCACGATTGTGGTCGGCGAGGACGCCATCCTCGGGCCGTGCCTGATCGTCGACACGGACTTTCACGCGATTGGCCGGGCGCGACGCCGGCCCGGAGAATCCGCGAGCCGCCGGCCGATCCGGATCGGCCGTCAAGCCTGGATCCAGGGCAAAGCCACGATCCTCAAGGGTGTGTCAGTTGGTGACGGGGCGGTGGTGCGTTGGGGATCGCTCGTGACCGCTGATGTCGCCGCTGGTGCGGTGGTGATGGGAAACCCGGCGCTCGAGGTCGACGAGCGCTAGGCGCCGATGACGGCGCCCTGGATGTTGCAGTAGGTGTTCCGCACCTGGTTGCCAAGGACGATCAGTGTCACCAGCACGACGATGACGATCAAGCACATGATGAGGGAGTACTCGATCAGGGCCTGGCCATTCTCACTGTCACGCCAGCCAAAGAGCATCCGGATGCGTGCAGCAAGCAGTGTGATCATCTTTTCTTAGCTCAGGCGAGCGCCGTTGTAGCCCGAGTATGAGCCGTATAACGGGTTGAAGCCTTGCTTTCAGACGGGTCGTGCCCCGATCGTGGCCGTTTCGTAACGGTTAGCGGGTGCTCGAGCGCTGCACGAGGTAGGTGACCACGGCCAGGTATTCCTCGGAATCGGCCGAACCCACCCACCGGGTATCGTCCGTCGTCCGTCCGAAGAGGGCGAAGAGTTCGCTCAACGTTAGCTTCTCAGACATGTTGATACCTAGTTTGTAGTTAACCTAACACGAAGAGTATCACAAGTGGCGTAGGCGGCGCCAGCCTCAGCGGCCGTTGTTCCGCTGAACTAGGTAAAGGACGACGGCCAGGTATTCTTGCGAATCCGCCGAAGCCACCCAGCGGGTATCCTCGGCCTGGCGGCCGAAAAGGCTGAAGACATCCGACATCGTGAGTCGCTGTGGCTCTTCCAGCATGGTCGTCCACGGGGGGCTCCCCGATGCAGGTGAAACGACTGGCTGTGCGCGATCCTTTCACGCAGAGTGACGAGCCGGCCACGAGTCGGCAGAAGGGTATCCACGAGATTAGGCAGACCCTCGCTGGGTACAATCCGGGCAGGTCAGATGTTGTTCTTGGATTGGCATTACCTGCTCTACGTGGCGCTGCCAATCATGGCGCTGAGCTTCATCGCGAGCAGCTGGGTCAAGAGCACCTACCGGCGCTACTCGCAAGTGCGCAACTCGAGCGGGATGTCCGGGGCCGACGTGGCGCGCCGGATCTTGACCGGCGCCGGCCTGAACGACGTGACGGTGCAGGTCATCGACGGCGAGCTGAGTGACAACTACGACCCCCGCACCAAGACGCTGAACCTCTCGAGGGAGGTCGCGACCGGCAGCTCGGTGGCCGCCGAAGCGGTCGTCGCCCACGAGATCGGCCATGCCCAGCAGGACCGACAGGGCTACTTCGCGATGCGCTGGCGCTCCGATCTGGTGCCGGCCGCGAATCTCGGTTCGCAGGCGGGTCCGTTCATCGTGATCGCCGGTATCCTACTGTCGGCCTTTACCGGAAGCGTGATCGGGTTCTACGTGGCGCTGGCGGGCCTGGCGCTGTTCGCCGCGGTCGTCGCCTTTCAGCTCATCACGACCCCGGTCGAGTTGAACGCGAGCCGGCGGGCGCTCCGCTTGCTCGCCGACAACGGCGTGATCTTTCCCGAAGAACAGGAGGGTGCGCGCCGGATGCTCCGCGCCGCCGCCTTCACCTACTGGGTGGCCCTGTTTGCCGGCCTGCTGACCCTGCTGTACTACGCGTCGATCGTTTTCGGAAACCGCCGCAATAACTGACCGGGCGCCGTTCGCCACGGCCGATCCGGCAGAGGTCCGATCCCGGCTTACGGCGATGGGGGAGGCCCCGTATCGTGGCGACCAGGCCGGGCAGTGGTTCTGGCAGAAGCTGGCTCCGTCGTTTAGCGCGATGCGAACACTGCCGGTATCGGTTCGGCGTCATCTCGAGGAGACCTACGCCTTCAGCACGGTGACGCCACATGCCAAACGGGTGGCCGACAACGGCCAGACCGTCAAATATCTCTTCCGGTTGGCGGACGGGCGGACGATCGAGACGGTGGTGATGCAATACGATGCCAGCGCGCGGTCAAGGGCGCGCACCACCATCTGCGTCAGCTCGCAGGTTGGCTGCCCGATCGGCTGCACCTTCTGTGCCACCGGACGTTCAGGCTTCGACCGCAATCTCAGCCAGGCCGAGATCGTCGACCAGTTCCTGATGGCCAGCCGTGACCTCGCCGAAGGGCAGCGCTCCCTGACCAACGTCGTCTTCATGGGGATGGGGGAGCCGCTCAACAACTACGCGGCAGTGGTGGGCGCGATCCGCCGCTGGGCCGGGCCGGACACCCTCAACTTCAGTCCACGACGGGTGACCATCTCGACGATCGGGTTGGTTCCCTTCATCGAACGGCTCGGGGCCGAAGGACTGCCCGTCAATCTGGCGATTTCCCTGCACGCGCCGGATGACGAGCTGCGGACCAGCATGATCCCGGTGAACCGGAAATATCCGATCGCGGCCATCGTCGGAGCCGCTCGAGCCCACGCCGAGCGAACCGGCCGGCGGGTCAGTTATGAGTACGTGCTGCTCCAGGGTGTGAACGACAGTGTCGAGCAGGCGCGACGGTTGGCGGCGCTCGTCAAGCACCGCCTCAGTCACGTCAACCTGATTCCGATGAACCCGGTCGAAGGCAGCCCGCTCGCGCCGCCCTCGAAGCAGCGGGCGCAGGCGTTTCAAGCGACCCTGCAGGCAGCCGGCATTTCGACGACGATCCGGGCAACCCGGGGCCTGGACATTGATGCGGCCTGCGGCCAGCTGCGCGCCCGCCAGCCGCAGACGGTCCTGTCGCCGGCCTGATGCCGGCCCTTTTAGGCGTCTTCTTCGATGCCGGGAATACCCTGGTCGTTGAGGAGCCGGGCAAGCACCTGTGGGAAATGGCGATCACGCCGCTGCCTGGTGCCCTCGAGGTGCTGGCGGCGCTCAAGTCCCGCTACCGGTTGGGCGTGATCTCCAACACGGTCGGGTCGGGGGACGCCGAGCTCGCCGCGGCGCTGGGCAAGGCCGGGTTGCGGAGTCTGATCGACGCGATGGTCACCTCGAGGGATTTTGGACGCGCCAAGCCCGATCCGGCCATCTACGTCGAGGGTGCACGCCGATTGGGTGTCCCCCTGGAGACGACCTGCATGGTCGGTGACCGGCTCGACACGGACATCGCCGGGGCGCTCAACGCGGGCATCCCCGCGGTCTGGTTGAAACATCCGGGAGCGGTCCTCACCGGTGGCCCCGCGCCGACCCACATCATTACCCGACTCGGCGAGTTACCCGCGTGGCTGGAGACCGTGAACGTGCCGCCCGTCTCGTCCTCGTGACACGCTCGTTTTCGGCGACGAAGGGATTGGCGTCCCGGCGTCGATATACTCAGGAAGCTCGATGAAACGACTCTTTCTGAGCCTCTTGACGATGGTCGCCGTGGCGGCCTGCGCCTCGCCGTTGGCCAAGGCCGAGACCCCGCAGCAGGCGCTCGCCGGCGCCGCACAACGCGCGAGCCAACTCCACTCGGCCAAGTTCGACATGCAGGCCAACGTCAACATGACGTTCCCCCCGCAGCTAGGTCAGATTTTCGGCCAAACCGGCTCGTCCTCGGGCTCGATGACCGTCGCGGTAACCGGGAACGGTGAGGCGCAATTCCCCGATCGCTATCACGCCGTCATGAACGTCAAAATGGGCGGGCTTTCGCTGGCGACCGAAATTGTCGTCGCCAACGGCAAAGCCTACGTAAAAAATCCGCTGACCCAGAAATGGGAGGTCTCGCCACAATCGGGCAGCCTGACGGATCAGTTGGGCCAGCCCGACCCACTTTCCTACGACCAGTTCCTGAAGAACGTGAAGTCGGTCAAGGACCTGGGCGACACGACGCAGGCCGGCGCCAGCGTTCATCACTACAGCTTGACCCCGGACAAAGACAAACTGATCGCCAGCCTGAACAAGCTCGGCAAGAATCCCCAGGCCGCGGCCGCGATGAAACAGGTGCTGGATAGCGGCACGATGGCGGTCGAGGTCTGGTTTGGAAAGGACGATCACCTGGTCCGCCGGATGTATGTCAACCTGGACTACAACATCGACCTCAGCCAGTTGGTGGGCTCGCTGGGAGCATCGGCCGGCGCATCGGCTAGCCGCTTGCCGGCCGGTTCGACCATCCACGCCACCGCCCAGGTGACCATCAACTATCACGACTTCGACGCGCCGGTTACGATCAACGTCCCGACCGTCTCCTAGTGCTGGTCGCGCCGTCGCTGTTATCGGCCGACTTCAGCCGGCTGGGGGAGGAAGTCGCAGCCCTCGAGCAGGCCGGCGCCGACTGGGTGCACTTCGACGTGATGGATGGACACTTCGTTCCACCGATCACGATCGGGCCGCGCACGGTCGAACATTGCCGGCGCTACGCGAAGCTGCCCTTTGACATCCACTTGATGATCGAGAACCCCGAGCGCACCATCGAGGCTTTTCGCGACGCCGGCGCCAACAGCCTGTCGGTCCACGTCGAAGCGACCCGGCACATCCACCGGGTGCTGGACACAATTCGCAAGGCCGGTCTGCGTCCGGGGGTCTGTCTGAATCCCGGCAGCCCCCTCGTCCTCGTCGAGCCGGTGCTGAAGGACGCCGACCTGCTGGTCATGATGTGCGTCAATCCCGGCTGGGGTGGTCAGACATTCATCGACGGCAGCCTGGATCGGATCAAGGCGGCCCGGACCCTACGGGACCGGCTCAATCCCAAACTCGACATCGAGATCGACGGCGGCGTCAACGCGGAAACCGGCCGCCAGTCGATCGCGAATGGTGCCACCGTGCTGGTGGCGGGCAGTTTCGTCTACAGCCACTCGCAGGGGAAGAAGGCCGCGATCGAGGAATTGCGGTAAAGCGACGGTAACCCGGCCCTGCCCGCAAGCGGGGATGGAGATTCGGGTTACACGGTTCGTGACGCTTGCGGCACGACGCTCCCTGCGGGCCGTCGGCACCCGGATCGATCTCCGCGACGTCCGGCTTCGCCGCGTCGGGCTCACGCTGGCGATCAGCATCGGGCTGCTGGCCCTGGCCCTCCACGTGCCGTCTTTCCTCCCGTCGGGCGCCGACCTCACGAACAGCAGCCAGCGTGCCTACGCCGGCAACATCTGGCAAGAGACCCAGACCAGCCTGGCGCTGGTCGCGATCGTGCTTCCCTGGCTGGTGTACGCGCTGCTCTGGGATGGGACGGCCTGGGGCCGGCGGATCCTCCTCCTGGTGGCCACGGCCGGGGTAGTCGGCACGACCTGGCTGGCGCTGCTCAGCGCCGAAAGCTATTCCGCACTCCCGCGCGAGGTCGCCGGCGTGGTCGACCATGTCCAGGGCCGCACCATCTGGCTGCAGGGAGGCGCCAGCTACTACCTGGTGCTGTCCGATGCCGAGCTACGATCCGCTCAGCCGTGGCTTCGCTCCGGGATCCCGGTCACCTTATGGATCTCGCCGCGGGGGCACGTGGGATCGGTCGCCGAGGATTCGTCGGGCGGGCCGCCCGAGAACTAGACCGACTTTGCCTGCGTCCGAAGGCAGCGCGTGCAGACCATGGCGGTCTGCAAACGGCCGCTGATCGTCACACGGGCTTTGTGCAGATTGGGCATGAAGCGACGCTTCGTGCGCACTTTCGAGTGGCTCACGTTATGCCCGTATTGGGGCCCCTTGCCGCAGATCGCGCAACGTTGTGCCATGGTGTTGGTTTGCTTCGATGCCCCGGAGTCATCGCGTATGATTGGGGCGAAATCAGCGTCACATAGTAGCACACGTATGGACTCAAAGACGAAGGCCAACCCGCCACGGACCGGGAAGCCGCCGAGGACGCTGATCCAGGCCAGAGACCTCGGGCGGATCGAAGTCTCGCGCCACGTCGTTGCCACCATCGCCGGCCATGCAGCCGCCGGATGCTACGGCGTCGTCGCGATGGCCGCCCGCGGACTGCGCGACGGCCTTGCCGAGCGGCTGCACCGCGACAAGCTGCACCGCGGCGTCGAGGTCGAGGTCCGGGAGGACGGCATCGCCGTCTCGCTCTATGTCATCGTCGAGTACGGCACACGGGTCTCGGAAGTCGCCCACAACCTCTCGAACGCCGTCCGGTATTCGGTCGAGCGGACGCTCGGGTTGCCCGTGGTCGAGGTCAACGTCAACGTCCAGGGCATCCACATAAGCGGCGGCAGCGGCAGCTGAGACGGCTACCCTAACCGGCGCCCCGACCATGCCCATCACCGAGTGCGACGGCCGGCTGTTCAAGGAGGCCCTGCTGGGCTCGCTGGCCTGGCTCACGATCAACCGGGACGAGGTGGATGCCCTCAATGTTTTCCCCGTCCCGGACGGCGATACCGGGACCAACATGCTGTTGACGCTGCAGTCCGCCGTCGAGGACATCCGCGGGCTGGATGAGCCCAACCTCTCCGCCATGGCCAAGCGCGCCTCGCACGGCGCGCTCATGGGGGCACGCGGCAATTCGGGCGTGATCCTGTCCCAGATTTTCCGCGGCTTCTGTATGGGTATCGGCTCGAACGCCTCGGTCGATGCGAAGGGGCTGGCCCGGGCTTTTCGCGAAGGCGCCGACGTCGCCTATCGGGCCGTGATCAGACCGACCGAAGGCACCATGCTGACGGTGGCGCGTGAAGCTGCGGCCGGTGCTGAGGCCGCGGCCGCGCAGACCACTGACCTGACCCAGGTCGTGCGAGCCGCCTGCGAGGCAGCGGCGACGGCGGTCGAACGAACGCCCGAGCAGCTGCCCATCCTCAAGCAGGCGGGCGTCATCGACGCCGGCGGCTTCGGGCTGCAACTGATCCTCGATGGGTTTCTGAAGCGCATGCTGGGGGAGGAGCTGGCCACATTCGAGCGGCCGGCCACGCAACACGCGCGACCCAAGGAGGTGCAGGCGCCCTCTGAGGGTTGGGGTTACTGCACCGAGTTCATCATCAACGGCGAGAAGCTGCCGGTTGATGATGTCCGGAAAGAAATCCAGCGACAGGGGGACTCGGCGCTGGTCGTCGGTGACGACTCTGCCATCAAGGTCCACGTGCACACCCACGAGCCGGCCGTCGTGATCGGCTACGCGAGCGGTGTCGGCCGGCTCACCCGCCTCAAGGTCGATGACATGTCGTCGCAGCATCACCGCCTGCAGGGCGAGACCGTCCGTCGTCCGGCGAGCACGAAACATCTCGCGGTGGTGGCCGTGGCCAGCGGCGACGGCTTCCGCCGAATCCTCGAAAGCCTCGGGGTCGATTCAGTCGTCGGCGGCGGACAGTCGATGAATCCGTCGACGGAGGACATCCTGGCCGCGGTCGAGTCGGTGCCCTCCAACGACGTCCTCCTGCTGCCCAACAATGGCAACGTGATCATGACCGCCCAGCAGGTTGCCGAGCTGAGCAAGAAGCGGGTGCGGGTCGTCCCCTCGCGCAGCCTGCCGCAGGGGATCGCGGCCCTGTTCGCTTTCGACTTCAGCGCCAATCTCGAGGCCAATGCCAATGCGATGTCGCACGCGCTCGGCCAGGTCCAAACCATCGAAGTGACGCGGGCGGTCCGGGCCTCCGAGGTGGACGGCCTGAAGATCGCCGAAAACGACGTCATCGGGTTGCTCAACGACCGCATCGTCGACGCCGGCGCGTCGCCCGAAACCGTCGTTCAGTCGGTCCTCAAACGCATCGATGCCGGCAACGTGGGCACTGTTACGATCTACGCCGGTGCCGACGCCCCCGAGACCGAGCGCGAGGCCCTCTGCACGGCGATCGCCAAACAGTTCCCAAAAGCGTCGATCGAGTTGCAGTCCGGCGAGCAGGCGCTCTACCCCTACGTGGTCGCCGTCGAGTAAAAGCTGGACCGGCGCAACCCGCTAGAGCAGCTGCAGCACGTTGGACACCACGGCCACGGCAGTCAGCCAGGCCGCGACCTGATAAGCGTGCCAGACCCGCGGTTTTTGCCGGTATAGCAGCATCAGGATGGCGAGCAGCACGGCGACCGCTGTTCCCTTGATCGCATAGGCGACCAGCTCCCCCTGGGTGGCGATCACCGGCGCCATAACGTGGTTGAGCTCGGCGTGCTGCAGGGCGAGCCCAATGTGGGTGGTGAGGGAATCCATCACCTGAAAGCCGACAAAGCCGGCCAGGATCAGCGCCTGGTTGAGGCGCGAATTGAGGCTGTTTGGGAGCACCACAGCATCTACAGGTGTAGCAGGCCAGCGCTGCGCGGCACCTAACGAAAACGCGCCTGTTGCTCCCTCGTGATGGGAGCGGACCGGTGACTATACTCCTGTCGTGGTCCGGATCGTTACCGATTCCACGGCGGACCTCAGCGAGGATCAACAGCGGGCCGCCGGCATCACCGTTGTGCCGCTCAACGTTCGCTTCGGGGACCAGGTCTTCAAGGACCACGTGGACCTCACCGGCGATGATTTCTTCGACAAGCTGAAGACTTCGCCGCAACTGCCCAAAACCTCGCAACCGCCGGTGGGGGCGTTCGAGGAGGTGTTTCGGCGCCATCGCGAGGCGGGCGACGAGGTGGTGACGGTGACCATCTCCAGCAAAGTCTCGGGGACCTACGGCGCCGCCGAGATGGCCGCCAAGTCGGTCGACGGCGGCCAGATCGAGGTAATCGACTCGCTGACGGCGTCGATGGCGCTGGGGTTCCTGGCGCTGGAGGGTGCGAAGCTGGCGAAGACCGGGGCCGGGCGCGCCGCGGTGGCCGATCGCATCAGATCGCTCGTTCCCAAGGCGCGCGTGCTGGCCGCCATCGACACCTTGACCTACCTCGAACGGGGCGGCCGGATCGGCCGGGCGCGCGCGCTGCTTGGCTCGCTCCTGAATTTCAAGCCGCTAATCACCCTCCAGGATGGCGAAGTCGCGCCACTCGGTCGGGCCAGGGGGCGGGTGCAAGCCATCGACCGCCTCGTGGAACTCTTGGGCCGGGATGGCCAGCTGAGCAACCTGGCGGTGCTCCACGGCGCCGCCCTGGCCGACGCCGAGCGGCTTCGGGAGCGCGTGGCCGGCAGCTACCCCGGACTCGACATCCCCCTGACAGAGACCGGGGCCGTGATCGGCACCTACACCGGCCCGGGCGTGATCGGTTTCACCTACCTGATCGCCTGATCGTGCCACGGCTGTCGCTCGACGACCCGGTGACCGCCATCACCGGGATCAACACGGCCTACGGCGGCAAGCTGGAGCGGGTGGGCGTGAAGACGGTCCGCGATCTCCTGCTCTACTTCCCCCGAAAACACCGCGACTTTGGGAACGTAACGCCAATCGCCTGGGTCCGGCCCGGGATGCAAACCACCGTCCGGGCGCGCGTCTACCACATCGCGCGGCAGCTCACGCCGCGCAAGCACATGCAGATCGCCCGGGCGACGGTTTCCGACGATTCCGGTCAGCTGAATGTGGTGTGGTTCAACCAGCCCTACATCGCCAACTACCTCCGTGAGGGAGATCAGATTTTCCTCGCGGGTGAGGTCGACCTCAACGGCGGCCTGGTGATGAAGAACCCCGAATATGAAAAGGTCTCCAGCGACCCGAGCCACGCGGCCCGGATCGTGCCGATCTACCCGGAGACAAGAGGCCTTACGTCGCGCTGGCTTCGTCCCAAGATCCGGCCGCTGCTCTGGCTGGCCGACCAGCTCGACGAGGTGCTCCCCGCTGAGATCCTGGCGCGCCGTGGCTTCATGCCCCGGGCAGCCGCCGTCAAGCAGGTCCACTTTCCGGAATCGATGGAAGCCCTCGAGCGGGCCCGCGACCGGTTCGAATTTGAAGAGATCTTCCTCAACCAGGTCGCGGTGCAACAGGCGAAACGGGCCCGCAAATCGCACGCCGCCGACCCCATCCCGTTCGATGAAGCCACGGCGCGAGCATTCGTCGCGGCGCTTCCCTTCAAGCTCACCAACGCCCAGCGCAGCGCGGCGTGGCAGATCCTCAAGGACGTGGCCCGGCCGGAACCGATGAACCGCTTGCTGGAGGGCGACGTCGGGTCAGGCAAGACCGTGGTGGCGGCGATGGCCATGCACCACGTGGCACGTGCGGGGTTCCAATCGATGCTGCTGGCGCCGACCGAGATCCTGGCGCGGCAGCACGCCGACGTCGTCGAGTCCCTGTTGCGGCCATTTGGAATCGTGGTCGGCATGCTTTTGGGAAGCACGCCGGCCGCTGCCCGACGCGCCTTGCTGACCTCGGTCGCGGACGGTTCCGTCAACTTGCTGGTCGGCACCCATGCCGTGATCGAGGAGGACGTTCGGTTCAAGAACGTCGCACTCGCCGTGGTCGACGAGCAGCACCGCTTTGGCGTCAGTCAGCGTCTCTCCGTCCGCCAGGGCGATCTCTGGCCCCATTTTCTCTCGATGACCGCGACCCCCATCCCCAGAACACTCGGGCTCACCCTGTTCGGTGATCTGGACATCTCGGTGCTCAACGAAATGCCGCCGGGTCGACCGCCCGTCACCACTCGACTGGTGCCGCCTGATGAGCGGCAGGCCGCGTATGACTTCATTCGCCGACAGGTCACGGCCGGGCGGCAGGTCTTTGTCATCTGCCCGCTGATCCAGGAGTCGGACAAGCTTGGGGTCCGGTCCGCGACCCAGGAGGTGGAGAAACTGCAGCGCGACGTCTTCCCGGACCTGGCCCCGCGCATCGCCCTCCTCCATGGACGGATGAAGACTGCCGAAAAAGAGGAGGTCATGGGCAAGTTCCAGCGTGGTGAGGTGGGGATCCTGGTATCGACCTCCGTGGTCGAGGTTGGCATCGACATTCCGAACGCGACGGTGATGATGGTCGAGGGCGCCGACCGGTTCGGCTTAGCCCAGCTCCACCAATTTCGCGGGCGGGTTGGTCGCGGGGTACACGAATCCACCTGCCTCCTGTTCACCGACATGGATGATCCGGAGACGATGCGGCGCTTGACGGCTCTGGTCACGCATCACAGCGGGTTCGACCTGGCCGAGATCGATCTGCAACTGCGGGGCATGGGCGAAATCCACGGCTTCCGCCAGCATGGCAATGAGTTCAAGATGGCGAGCTTGCTCGATGCCGCGCTGATCAGCGACGCCCAGAGCGAGGCCGTCCGCCTCTTGGACCGCGACCCGACCTTGGCCGGCGAGCCGGCCCTCCGCCGCCAGCTTTCGGCGTATCGTCGGGTGTTCGCGCTGGACTAGCCGGTGCCGAGCCGGCGGGAGGGGACACCCGCGGTGACCGTCGCACTTGCGAGAGGAGCCAACCGACGGTGAGGCCGGCGGCGATGGGCAGACCGAGCACCAGGATGATCCCGAGCACCACGTCGACGACGACTATGCTGCAGCTCCTTCCTCGGCCGGATCCCGTGAACCGGGCCCGCCTGCTTTACTCATCGAATGTCGGGGCCCGCCACCCGCGTCACCGCCGGAGCAAGTCGAGGTCGGGTGCTCAAGACGCCACCCGGTCGAGCAACGCGTCCCACCACCTCACTCGTCCGGGAAGCGTTGTTCAACATCATCGGCGACAGCATACGCGGTGCGCGGGTACTGGATCTCTTCGCCGGGGCCGGCACGCTCGGCATCGAAGCGCTATCCCGTGGGGCCGCGTCGGCGACATTCGTGGAACGTGACCGATCCTGTGCTAACATCGTCGCCGAGAATTTGGCCGCAACCGGCTTCGCCCCCCAGGGCGACGTTGCCAGTGCCGATGCCATCTACTGGCTGAGGGCGCACGCGAGCGACCTCAAGACCTACAACCTCCTTCTGGTCGACCCACCCTACCGCGACGCCAGCGCGCTCAACCTGGCGCTGCAGGCGCTAGACCTTGGGCCGCTGCGTGACCAGGCGCTGGTGGCGGTAGAGCATCATCGCAGTCAACCCTTGCCCGCGCTGCAGCGACTGACGCACGTGCGGGAGCGCGACTACGGCGCCACCCGTCTGACTTTTCTCAGGTACGTATGATCACCGCGCTCTACCCCGGCAGCTTCGATCCCCTGACGCACGGCCACCTGGACATCGTCGATCGCGCGGCGCGAATCTTCGATCGGGTGGTGATCGCGGTGCTCGAAAATCCCAGCAAGCAGCCGCTCTTCACCACCGACGAGCGGGTTCGCATGATCCGCGAGAGCCTGGGCGAACGGCCGGGGGTCGAGGTCAGCACCTTTGACGGGCTGACGATCGGCTTCGCCCGGCAGGTTGGTGCCCGGGTGATCGTTCGTGGCCTTCGCGCCGTGTCGGACTTCGAGAGCGAGTTCCAGATGGCCCTGATGAACCGCCGACTGGAGCCGGAGGTCACCACCGTGTTCATCCCCACCAGCCTGCGGCACTTGTTTCTCAGCTCCAGCCTCATCAAAGAGCTCGCCGAGTTCGGCGGAGACATCTCGAAATTCGTCACAGCCAGCGTCGTCGAACCGCTCAAGCAACGTCTTACATCAAGGGAGCACAAGCATGAACATCCATGAAGCCGTCGACCGCCTCGAGTACCTGATCGCGCACAGCCGGCAGATTCCACTCACCCGAACCGTCGTCATCGACCAGGAAGAAGCGCTGGCCTGCATCGACGACCTGCGACTCAGCCTGCCGGACGAAATCAAGCAGGCCCGCTGGACGCTGCAGGAGCAGCAGCGGCTCCTGTCCGAAGCGCAGTCCGAGGCCGCCCGGACCGTGAGCAAGGCGGGCGAGCGAGCCCAGACCATGATCGGGCAGCACGAGCTGGTGAAGCGCGCCGAAAAGCAGGCGGAGGTGATGCTGCGTGAGGCGGCGGCGAAAGCCGAGGAAACCCGCCGGGCCGCCGACCGCTACGCGTGGGACGTGATGCAGTCGCTGGAGGGGCAGTTGATGCGGACGATCGCCACCGTAAAGAAAGGTGTCGAGTCGCTCCGCCCCGCGGCGGCAAAGCCAGTCAAAGAAGTCGAGGTTGTCAGCGGGAGGTAGCCGCGCGCCCCTTATAATGGGCTGCTCATGGCTCTCCCAAAGACACGATATGCCCATGCCCGCCAGGGCGAGCGGCGCGCCCACCTGGCGATAAAGCGGCCGCCGCTCGTCGAGTGCTCGCAGTGCCACCAGGCGAAGCGGCCGCACGCGATCTGTCGTAACTGCGGCTACTACGACGGGCGCGAAGTCATCAAGACCGACTAGGTCCCAAGCCGATCACCGTCGCCTTCCTGTTCCCAGGCCAGGGCGCCCAATTCGTCGGAATGGCCCGTGACCTGCTGGAAGGGGATCCGGGTTCGGCCGACTTCCTCCGACAGGCCGAGGACCGGCTCGCGATGCCGCTCGGCCGGCTGATGGTGGAGGGGCCGGAGGCCGAGCTGCAGGCAACCGAGAACGCCCAGCCGGCCATCCTGTTCCACAGCCTGGCCTTACTTCGGCGGCTGGTCACGAATGGGATTGAGCCAGGGGCCGTGGCCGGCCACAGCATGGGCGAGTTTGCCGGCCTGGTGGCGGGTGGGGCGCTGGACCCGCTTGATGCGCTGGTGGCGGTTCGGGCGCGCGGTGCGGCGATGTCGGCGGCTGCCCCACCGGCCAGCGGAATGATCGCCGTGCTCGGGCTTCCCGACGACACCGTGGAGCAGATTTGCGCCGCCAGCGAGGGCCTGGTCGTCGTCGCCAACTACAACGCCCCCGGGCAGGTGGTGATCTCGGGGAGCGAGTCGGGGCTGAACGCCGTCAGCCCGAAGTTGCAAGCCGCGGGAGCCAAGCGCCTGGTCCGGCTGCCGGTGAGCGGCGCGTTCCATTCGCCGCTGATGGCCGGCGCCGCCCGGGTGTTTGCCGCCGCCTGGGACCAGATCCCGCTCCGACCACTGCGCCGGCCGCAGGTCTTCAATGCCGATGCGCAGGTCCACCAGGAAGCGAGCGAGCTGCGCCGGCTCATGGTCGGCCAGCTGACCGGCCCGGTCCGCTGGACCCAGTCGATCCAGCGGTTGCAGCAACTTGGCACCGATTCGTTCATTGAGGTTGGCCCGCGGCGGACGCTGACCGGGCTGGTCCGGAAGATTCTCCCGGGGGCGGTGGTCCACAATATCGAGGACGTGCCCAGCATGACCGCCTTCCTGCACGCCGCGCATGCCGGCTGAGCGTTTTGTCGACCAGGTGGCCCTCGTCACCGGGGGCAGTCGTGGGATCGGTCGCGCGGCTGCCACGCTGTTCGCTGCCGCCGGCGTGAAGGTGGCGATCACCTATCGGAGCCGCAAAGCCGAGGCTGGCGGTCGAAGCCGCGGTGAAAGAGTTCGGCCGGCTCGACATCCTGGTCAATAACGCCGGGCTGACCCGCGACACCTTGGTGATGCGGATGAGCGAGGCGGACTGGGATGTCGTGCTGCAGACCAACCTGAAGGCGGCCTTCCTGGCGAGCAAGGCCGCGCTGAGACCCATGCTCAAGCAGAAATACGGCCGCATCGTCAACGTCTCCTCGCTTGCCGGCGTCGTGGGCAATGCCGGGCAGGCCAACTACAGCGCCTCGAAAGCGGGACTGATCGGCCTGACCAAGGCGCTGGCCAAGGAGGTCGGGTCCCGGAACATCACCGTCAACGCGGTCGCACCTGGCTTCATCGAGACCGAGCTGACCAGCGGGTTGCCGGCCGAGCTGCTGGAGCGGGCTCGCCAGGCCGCGGCCATCCCGCGGATCGGCACGCCCGCTGACGTGGCCCCGGCGATCGTCTTTCTGGCCTCTCCCGAGGCCTCCTACATCACCGGTCAAGTTTTGGGCATTGACGGCGGGCTTACCATCTAGCACCATTTCACGGGGACCTGACGGGCGGCTTGGTCTAGAATTTGACCGCACTCGCACTAGCCAAAAGGGGAGTCGGATGGACGGGAGTAGTTACGAGAAGTTCAAGGGCATCATCGCCGAACAGCTCGGGGTCGAGCCCGCGCAAATCACGCCTGACGCCTCGTTCGTCGACGACCTGAATGCGGATTCCCTCGACCTGGTCGAACTGATCATGGAGTTCGAGGAAGAATACGGGATGGAGATACCTGACGAGGACGCTGAAAAGATTCAGACCGTCGGAGCCGCCTGGGACTACGTCCAAGAAAAGCTCGGCATCGCCACCTGAGCCGAAGCTCGCTCAGGCCGACGAGCCTTTACAAAAACTCCAGCGGACGCTCCGTGTCCGATTTCACGACGTCGCCCTGCTTCGGCAGGCGCTGACCCATCGCTCCTACAACAACGAGCACCCGGAAAGCGGATCCGCGGATAACGAGCGGCTCGAGTACCTGGGTGATGCCGTCCTCGAGTTGATCGCCGCTGAGCACCTCTACCACACCTACCAGACATCCGACGAGGGCGAGCTGACCCGGTTACGGGCTTCGGTGGTCAACACCAAAAGCCTGGCGCGGCTGGCATCGCGGCTCAGCCTGGGCGACTATCTGTTGTTGGGAAAGGGGGCGCATAAGACCGGTGCCCGCTCGTTGCAGTCGATCCTGGCCAACACGTTCGAGGCCGTCATCGGTGCGATCTTCCTCGACCAGGGCTACCGCGCCGCCTACCGGCTGTTCAGCCGTAGCTTGATCGACGTGCAGGCGTGGCCGGACGACAACTACAAAGGCCGGCTGCAGGAAGTCACGCAGGAGCGATTCTTGACGACGCCCCAGTACGAGATCGTCGGCGCTTCGGGTCCGGGTCATCGCCGCGAGTACACGGCGATGGTGAGCTTTGGCGACGGCGTTCATGGAACCGGCTCGGGGCGGACGAAGCGCGCGGCGGAGCAGGTGGCGGCACGCGAGGCGCTGGCGACGCTGGGCGCCCTCGACCATCCACCGGCCAGCGACGAGGTGCTGGAAGCCGTCGCCGCCCACGAGGCGAAGCGCACGCCCGCAAACTAAGGCCGCCGCCCCGCGTCCGCGCCGGTCCGGACATTTCCTTGCAATTCCGAGGCTTTGCGATAAAGAATGCCGCGAATGCTAGAGTCATGCCACCCAGCATATGGCGTCCTACAAGATCGGCGAGGTGGCAGAGCTCCTTGGAGTCAGCGTCGACAGCGTGCGCCGCCTGGCGGACAGCGGCCGGCTGGCGACCGTCAGGACCTCGGGCGGACAACGCGTCGTCGAGGGCCGCCAGCTAGCCAGATTCATGGCCGCATCGCCGGAGCAGAAACCGGAAACGACCGTCGGACGCTCGGCCCGCAATCACTTCCCCGGCATCGTCACGCGGGTGGTCAAGGACCGGGTCGCCGCCCAGGTCGAGATCCAGGCCGGGCCGCATCGCCTCGTGGCCCTGATCACGCGCGAGGCGGCCGACGAGCTGGGTTTAGCGCCTGGCGTGCGGGCCGTCGCGGTGGTGAAGGCGACCAACGTCATCGTCGAGCTTCCGAGACGGTAGGCGCCGCATGCGGTCGAGGGTCACGGCAGGGCTGATCGCGATACTCCTCGCCGCCTGCGCCGGGCAGCGCGCACCCGCGGCTCCGACGGCCTCCACCCTTACGGTCTTCGCCGCGTCGTCGCTCACCGATGCCTTCACCCGGATCGGGGCGGACTTCCAGACAGCCCATCCGGGAACGACGGTTCACCTCACGTTTGCCGGCTCGTCCACCCTCGCGGCGCAGATCCAGCAGGGTGCGACCGGCGATGTCTTCGCCTCAGCGGACCAGGCCACCATGCAACGGCTTGTCGATGCCGGTCTCGTATCCGGGTCGCCTTCGATCTTCGCTCGCAACCGCCTCCAGATCGTGGTGGCCCCCGGCAATCCCCGACACATCGGCGGGCTCGCCGATCTGAGCCGAGCCGGGCTGATCGTCCTGCTCTGCGCCCCATCGGTCCCCTGTGGGCGGTACGCGAGCCAGGCCCTGCACGCCGCAGGCGTCACGGTTACGCCCGCCAGCCAGGAAGCCGACGTCAAGGCGGTGGTCAGCAAGGTCGCCCTGGGGGAGGCCGATGCCGGGATCGTCTACGTCACTGACGTCAAGGCCGCCGGGGCGGGAGTGCAAGGGGTCGACATTCCCGCGCGCTTCAACGTCACAGCTGACTACCCGATGGCGGTCTTACAGGACTCACGGCAGGCCGCTCTGGCGAGGGCCTTTATCAACTACGTGCTGGCGGGTGGCCAGCAAATCCTGGCCCGAGATGGCTTTGCCGCAGCCTGACGGCCGCCGCCCGGCCCCGGCACCGGTCCCATTCGTCATCCTGGCCGGCGCCGGCGCCACCTTCTTCGTCCTGCCGTTGCTTGGCCTTCTTGTTGGGGCGCCCTGGAGATCCGCCTGGGTGCTGTTGACCTCATCCGAAGCGCTGACGGCCCTCCGCCTGTCGCTGATCGCCTCGCTTTCGGCGACCGCCATCGCGCTGCTGCTCGGCGTCCCCCTCGCCTGGGTCTACGCGCGGGTTAGCTTCCCAGGGCGCGCGATTCTCCGCGCTCTGACGGTGCTGCCCATGGTCCTGCCACCGGTGGTCGGCGGGGTGGCGCTCCTGCTGGCCTTCGGGCGCCGGGGCCTGCTCGGCGGCTGGCTGGCGGACGTCTTTGGGATCCACCTGCCGTTCACCACCGCCGGGGCGATCCTGGCTGAGACCTTCGTCGCCATGCCCTTCCTCGTCATCACCGTCGAAGCCGGCCTGCGCTCGATGGATACCCGGTTCGAAGATGCCGCGCGAACGCTCGGTGCGCGCCGCTGGACCGTGCTCTGGCGGGTGACGCTGCCCCTCGTACGGCCGTCGCTGGTGGCGGGTACCGTCCTCTGTTGGGCGCGGGCGCTGGGCGAGTTTGGCGCCACCATAACGTTTGCCGGCAACTTTCCGGGGCGTACCCAGACCATGCCGCTGGCGGTCTACCTGGCATTGGAGTCCAGCCCGCAGTCGGCCATCCTGCTCAGCCTGGTTTTGCTCCTGGTCTCGCTCGCGGTCCTGGTCGGGCTGCGTGACCGCTGGCTGGGGACGTCGTGAGCCTTCAGGCGCAGCTCCAAGCACGGGTGGGAAGCTTCGAGCTGGATGTCGATCTCAGCATCGCACCAGGCGAGGTCGTCGCCCTGCTGGGGCCGAACGGTGCGGGCAAGACCTCGGTGCTGCGCGCCCTTGCCGGGCTGCTGACCATCGATGCCGGGCGCATCGCGCTGGACGGCATCGTGCTGGATGAACCGGCGAACGCGATCCGCATGCCCGTGGAGCAACGGCCGATCGGGGTAGTCTTCCAGGACTACCTGCTCTTCCCGCACCTGTCGGTCCTGGAGAACGTGGCATTCGGACTCCGGTCGCGCGGGGTGGGGCGGACAACCGCAACCGCCAGGGCCCGATCGTGGTTGGACCGCGTCGGCCTCGGCCCGGCGGCCAATCGAAAACCCGGCTCCTTGTCGGGTGGCCAGGCGCAGCGGGTTGCGCTGGTCCGGGCGCTGGCAACTGACCCGGCGCTCCTGCTCCTCGACGAACCAATGGCGGCCCTGGATGTCAGCACCAGGGTCGAGCTTCGCCGAGAGTTGCGACAGCACCTCGAGTCGTTCGGTGGCGTGCGGCTGCTGGTGACGCACGACCCGGTGGAGGCGATGGCCATGGCGGACCGTCTCATCGTGCTCGAGCATGGCCGCGTGCTGCAAACGGGATCGCCGGCGGAGGTTACCCAGCGACCTCGCTCGCGCTATGTCGCAGACCTGGTCGGCGTGAACCTCTTTCGCGGCACCGCACGACAGAACGTCATCACGATCAGCGGTGGCGGCTCGTTGACCGCCGTCGGCGTGACCGATGGCGATGTGTTCGCGGTCGTCCATCCCCGAACCGTCGCTCTCTATCGCGCGCGTCCGGACGGGACTCCGCGAAACGTGTGGGAGGGGCGGGCCACCGACCTCGACCTGCAGGGAGACCGGGTTCGTGTCCGGCTGCAGGGTTCGCCGTCAATCGTCGCCGAGGTCACCCCCGCAGCGGTGCGCGAACTCGGACTCGACCGCGGCGACCAGGTCTGGATCGGTGTCAAGGCGACGGAAGTGATCGTGTATCCGGCATAGTCGCCGGTTCCTTCGGGGCGAAGTTACACGGTGACTTGACCGGGCGGTTTGTGCCGAACAGCGCTCATCACGTACTCGGCCGAAATGACGATGGCCTCGTGTTCGTGTACAAGCGCTATTCGGCACCCGCCCTTATGCGCCCGAAAGGGCGGCGCGCTGAAGCGCGCTAGCGCGGCTCGCCCTGCGGGCTCGCGGCGTGGTCTAATACACGGGTGACCCGCGCCGTGGTCCATGTTTACGTCACTGAAGGGCGCGAGAGCCCTGCCATGTCCTTCTTCATTTAGCCTGTGCATCTGAAGTCGCTTCGGTTGCAAGGGTTCAAGACCTTTGCCCGCCGAACCGAGCTGCCATTCAGTCGCGGCATCACGGCCATCGTCGGTCCCAATGGCAGCGGCAAGTCAAACCTGGTCGATGCCATCCGCTGGGCGCTGGGAGAGCGCAACGCGCGCGGACTGCGTGGGCATCGGATGGAAGACGTCATTTACTCAGGCGGGCCGGGCAAAGCCGCGGTCGGCATGGCCGAGGTCACCCTCACCATCGACAACGCGGACCAGCGACTCAACGTGGAGTTCACGGAAATCGAGGTTGCCCGCCGCCTCTTCCGTTCGGGCGAGAGCGAGTACCTGATCAACGGCACGCGCGCCCGCTTGAAAGACATCGATGCGCTGCTGGCCAGCACCGGGCTGCGCCAGGACGGTTACGCCGTCACGGCGCAGAACGACATCGATTTCGTCATCCAGGCTGTGCCGGCGCTGCGCCGCGAGCTCATCGAGGAGGCCGCCGGCGTGCGCCGGCTTCGCGATCAGCGTCAGGAGGCGTTGAACCGGCTGGCCGAGGCGGACCGCGACATGCGGCGGGCCCGCGACATCCTCAACGAGCTCAGTCCGCGGGCTGAAGAGCTCCGCGTGCAGGCGGTGGCGGCCGACGAATACCAGAAAGTGGCCGATGCCCTGAAGGTGTTGCAGGGCAGCCTGGCACGGGATGCCTGGCGGAAGGCGATGGTGCAGTTGCGCCGCACCCAGGCCCGCGTGCACACGGCGGAGAACAAGCGCGCCGCGATGGCTCAGGCGGTCAGCGAGTTCGAGCCGCGCTACGCGGAGCACCGGTCGGCGCTGCTGGCCGCCCGCGAGGCGCGCTGGCGTCATCAGGAAGCCGTGGCGGATGTTCGGCTTCGCCTGGCAGAGAGTCAACATCAGGCGCGGATCGCCCAGGAGCGGAACGCGGCGGCGGTCCAGGCCCTCGAATCGCTGCAGCGGGAGCTGGCGCAGCTGACGGCCTCGGAGCGGGCCGGCAGCCGCGTCGTCGATGAGCTCGCCCGCGCTGTTGAGGCCGCCCGGATTGAGCTCGGGGCCGCGGATGCGGCACTCCAGACCGCGGCGGACGGCGAGCGTACCGCGCGCGAGGCACAGGCCGGGGTCGAGGCTGAGCGCGCCGCCGCGCAGCAGCGGCGACAGGAACTCCAGCGCGAACGCGTCGCGATCGACGCCGAGCTTCGCCAGCTGGAAGGGCGGCTGCAGTTTCTCGGCGAACAACAGCAGCAGCTGCGCACGCAGCTGGAAGCCTGGTCGATCCGGCAGAGCACGCTGACCGACGAGCTCGAGCGGCGACGCGGCAACGTCGAGACCGCGGATCGCGAGTTGCGTGACGTCGACGCCAGGGCAGCGATCATCGAGGAAGGTGTGGGCGAGGCCGACGCCGGCCTCGATGTGGCCCGCAAGGCGGTGGTGGAGCATGAGGCTCAGCTCAAGGCCGTCGAGGCTGAACTCGTGGCGCTGCGGACCCTGCTCGACCATGCCCATCGACGTGGCCCCATCAAGCGGGGTGACAACTGGGAGCGATTGCTCGAGCTCATCGAGGTCGATCCGGTCAATCGGGCCGCCGTTGAAGCCGCGCTGGAAGGATGGCTCCATAGCTGGGTGGCGCGTGATCGGGATGGCTTCGAGAGCGCGGCGACGGCACTGTCCGGCGCCGAGGACGCCCGCGAGACGCTGCTGTACGGCGAAGAATTGGATCCGCCGCTCGCGGTGCCCGGTGGCTTCACAGCGGTGGTCGACCTCGTGCGTGCCCCGGACCAGGTCGCCCGGCTGGTTGCGCGCTTGCTTCGCGGTGCGGTGCTGGTGGCGGATCGAACGGCGGGCACGCGCGCCGTCGCCGACCATCCCGAGCTCCGGGCGGTGACGCCGGCCGGTGAGATCATCACCGCCGTCTCCTATCGCGGTGGCATGGCGGCGGACGCGCTGTTGGAGGTCCAGGCGAGGATTCGTGATGCGGAGAGTGCGCTCGATCGCGAACGTCAGGCTGCCCTTCAGGCTGCGGATGAGGTCGAGCGCCGCGCGACACAGCGGTCCGCCCTGGCGCGCGAGCGGCAGACCATCCTCGCCCGGATCGACGCGCTGCGCACGGCGACCGCCCAGGCGGCCGGGGCTCTGGCCGCGGCAGGCGAAGCGGTCCAGCGCGAAACACACCAGGAAGCGCAACTCCGTCAGCAGCTGGTTCGCATCGGCGGACTGGTTGAGCAGGCCGAGCAATTACAGCTGGCAGCCCGAAGCCGGCAGGGGACCGTGGCCGAGGCGGAGACTGCCACCGCGCACGACCTGGCGCAGGCGGAGCAAGGGATTCACGAGGCGTCGGTGACGATGTCCACGCTGGTGGGGCGGCGCCAGGAAGCGGAACTTCGGGCGGCGCTCGCACACCAGCGGTCCGATGACCTGATCCGTCAGCTCGAGCGAGCTCAGCAGGTGCTCAATTCCCATGGCAGCGAGCTGAACCAACGCCGCGCCGCCGAAGGCGACCTTGCGGTGCAGCCGGCCATCATCAATGAGGAGCGGCGCCGCTGGCTCGAACAGGCCGAGATCTTGCTTGCCGAACTTGCGTCACTGGAGGCTGCGCAGCTGCCCGATAGCGCCTCGCTCACGGCGCTCGAGGCGCAGTTGCGGGAGGACGAGCAGGCGAACGTCGCGCTACAGGTCGAGCTGGCGCACGCCGACGACGCCTGTGCCGCGGCCGCCGGCGAGCGTGAGGCGGCGCAGACCGAGGTGGAACGCTGTTCCAGCGCGCTGCGCGAAGGCGGCCAGCTGGTCGACGATGGCGAGGACACCATCGAGGAGGTCGACTGGCAAAAGACCGAGCGCGAGGTATCCAGACTGCAGCGACGCCTCGACGCGATGGGCGCCGTCAACCTGCTGGCGCCCGAGGAATATGCGCACGTGCGCGAGCGCTGCGAGGGGCTAGCCGGGCAGCTGGCGGACCTGGAGGCGGCGTCCGCCCAGCTGGGGGCGTTGCGGGAACGACTCGAGGCCGAGATCGATAGCCGGTTCCGCACCGTGTTCCAGGCGGTGGCTGTCAACTTCCAGGAATTCTTTGGAGAACTCTTCGAGGGCGGGCGAGCCACCTTGCGGCTCGAAACCCAGCCGGACGGCAATCCGCTGGATGACGGCGTCGAAATCCTGGCGCAGACGCCGGGCAAACGGTTGCAGCCACTCACGCTTCTGTCGGGGGGCGAGCGAGCCCTGACCGCGCTGGCGTTTCTGTTCGCCCTCCAGGCGGTCAACCCCAGCCCGTTCTACGTCCTGGACGAGGTGGATGCGGCCCTGGACGACGCGAACGTGGTCCGCTTCAACCGGGTGCTCAAACGCCTGGCCGCCGACCAGCAATTCCTGATCGTGACCCACAACCACTCAACGATGGCGCAGGCCGAGGTGCTCTATGGGGTGACCCTCGCCGAGCACGGCATCTCGCGCATCGTGTCCGTCCGCCTCCAGCAGGACGCCCTGGTCCCGGTGGCTGAGCGCAGTGCGTAGGCTGCCGGGTGATGCCGGCTGAGCCGGAGACGACCGAAAAACCGGGCTTCTGGAAACGCTTCTCGAAGAGTCTCGAATCCGGCCGGCAGGCGTATGTCGCCGACCTCAAGGAAGTCTTCGGCCGACCGGCGCTCGATGCGGCTTTCTGGGACGACCTCGAAGCCGCGTTGATCGCCGCGGATGTGGGCGTTCCCTTAACCGAGCGCGTGGTCCAGGGCCTGCGTCGCGAGGCGGCGGGCGCGCACCTGCGCTCACCCGAGCAGGCGCTGACCCATCTGAAGGCCGCGCTGCAGAAGCAGATGGGCTCGAGGCCGCGTGCCCTCAACCTCGAGGGATCGCCGGCGGTGCTGCTCGTCGTCGGCGTCAACGGGTCAGGCAAGACGACCACCATCGGAAAGCTCGCGTCCTTGCTGCGGCGCGAAGGCCGGCGTCCGCTGCTGGCGGCCGCCGACACCTATCGCGCCGCCGCGATCGAGCAGTTGCAGCTCTGGGGGCAGCGGGCACAGGTCGAGGTCGTCGCCCATCGACCGGGCTCCGACCCCGGTGCGGTTGCGTTCGACGCCGTCCAGGCCGCACGCGCCCGCGGCGCCGACACGGTGATCATCGATACCGCCGGGCGGCTGCATACCCGGACAGACTTGATGGAGGAGCTCAAGAAGGTTCGCCGCGTGCTGGAGCGCCTGGACCAGCGGTCGCCGCAGGAAGTGCTCGCGGTGCTCGACGCCCATATCGGGCAAAACTCCGCCCAGCAGGTTAGGGTGTTCCAGCAGGCGATCGGGCTGACCGGCCTGGCGGTCACCAAAATGGATGGCAGCGCCAAAGCCGGTGTTGTGCTTAGTATCGAGGAGGATCTTGCGGTGCCGGTGAAGCTGGTCGGCATCGGCGAAGGCCTCGACGACCTCGATCGGTTCGACCCAGGACAGTACCTTGATGCGCTGTTGCGGATGGAGGAGAGCCCATGACGCAAAAGCCGGTCACGCAAAAGCAGGACTCTGAGGCGTTTGTCAAGTTGGTCACGGCCAATGGCTTGCCCGAAGCCGACCTGTGGAAGGCGGTGCTCGAGTCCTCGGGCATCCCGGTCTACTTTCGGAACGAAGCCGCCGCGGCGGTGATCCCGGAGACGGTTGGCGAGCTATCTGCCGTTGATCTCTGGGTGGCGCGCGAGCAGGCGGCCGAGGCACTCGAGATCCTGCAGGACGAGCGCGTCGAGCCGACCGACGAGGACGAACACACCTGACCGTTCTCATCCTTGGGGTGTTCGTCGGCCTGCTTGGGCTGCTCGCTCTGGGCGCCGCGGTGGTCGGCCTGGGAGCTGGACTGGTCCTACGGCGAGATCGCGCACCGAGAGGGCGTGACCCGGACCGCCGTCTACGACGTGGTTCGTCGGACGACGACCAACCTCGACGACTACGAGCGCAAGCTCGGGTTGGAGCGAGCCCAACGTGTTTGATTCCCTGACCGAGCGTCTCGACCAGGCGCTGAAGAAGCTCACCGGCCGCGGCAAGCTGAGCGAAGCCGACGTCGATGCCGGACTGCGAGAGGTGCGGCTCGCGCTGCTCGAGGCCGACGTCAACTACAAGGTCGTCAAAGACTTCATCGCCAGCATCCGGGCGCGCGCCGTGGGCGCTGAAGTGATGGAAAGCCTGAATCCCGGCCAGCAGCTGGTCAAGATCGTCGACGAGGAACTGGTGCGGTTGCTCGGCGAGCGCGAGCCAATGACCTACGCCCCGTCGCCGCCCACCGTCATCGTGCTGGCCGGCCTGCAGGGCTCGGGCAAGACGACGACCGCCGGAAAGTTGGCACTGTTCGTTCGTCGCGAAGGGCACCGGCCTCTCCTCGTCTCCACAGATGTCCGGCGGCCGGCGGCGATGGAGCAGCTGGAGGTGCTGGCCAAGGGCATCAACGCCCCGGCCTATGCGCCGCGCAACACTGACCCCGTGACGATCGCGAAGAACTCGGTCACTGAGGCGCGCCGGGTGAACGCCGACGTGATCATCATCGACACGGCGGGCCGGCTGCAGGTCGACCAGGAGCTGCTCGACGAGCTCAGGCGGATCACCGAGGCCGTCCCGGCGCAGCATCGGCTCCTGGTGCTCGACGCGATGACCGGCCAGCAAGCCGTCAATGTCACCAGTTCCTTCCAGCAGACCATCGCGCTGACCGGGGCCATTTTGACCAAGCTCGATGGCGATGCGCGCGGTGGTGCCGCGCTGTCCCTGCGTTCCGTTACACACTGTCCGATCCAGTTTGTGGGCGTTGGTGAGAAGCTGACCGACTTCGAGGTTTTCCATCCAGACCGGATGGCCTCTCGCATCCTCGGCATGGGCGACGTGTTGACCCTGATCGAAAAGGCGCAAGAACACGTCGATGCCTCGCAGGCCAAGGACATGGAGAAGAAGCTGCGTGCCGGCCGCCTCACTCTTACCGACTTCATGGGCCAGCTCAAGCAGGTGAAGCAGATGGGGCCGCTCGAGGGGATCATCGGCATGCTGCCGGGTGCCGGGAAGATCAAGAATCTGGCAGGCGTCATGGCGACCGTCGATCAGTTGAAGGAGATGGAGGCGATCATCCTCTCGATGACACCGGCGGAGCGGGAACGGCCGGAATCGATCGACGGCAGCCGGCGACGCCGGATCGCTCGCGGCGCCGGAACCGATATCGCGGCCGTCAACCGGTTGCTGAAGGGATTTCAGCAGATGCAGCAGATGATGAAACAGATGGGGAAGGGGAAACACATCAGGGGATTGCCCATCGATCCCGCGCAGCTCTTGAGAAGTTGAAGGAGGTCTTTGCTTGTCCGTAAAAATTCGACTGCGACGCATCGGGGCGAAAAAACACCCGTTCTATCGACTGGTGGTGGCCGATACGCGCTCGCCACGCGACGGTAAGTTCATCGAGATCCTTGGCACGTTCGACCCGATGACCGACCCCGTCAAGCTCAACATCGACCAGGAAAAGATCAAGGCCTGGCTGCAGAAGGGCGCGCGCCCGTCGGATACCGCCCGGGCGCTCTTGATCGACCAGGGGTTGCTGCCCAAGGAATCGGCCAAGAAGCGGCCCACCAAGCCGCCGAAAACAGCCGCCGCGCCGGCCACGACCGCCGCTCCCGCGGCCGCACCGCCCACGCCCGTCACGCAGGAGGCGTAGCCGTGCAGGATTACACCGACCTGGTGACCTACATCATCAAGGCGATGGTGACGAAGCCGGATGACGTGCGGGTCGCCATGGTGGAAGGCGAGCGCACCAACCGGGTTGAAGTGACGCTGGCCAACGAGGATGTCGGCAAGGTCATCGGCCGGGGTGGACGCAACATCGACGCCATCCGGGCGGTTGTACGGGCAGCCGCCTTGAAGAACCACGATCGGGTGATGGTCGAGATCGTGTGACGGCCCAGTCCGAGCCGGATCTTCGGATCGGCCGGGTTCTGAAAGCGCACGGCGTCAAGGGCGCGCTGCGCGTGGAGCTCCTCACCGACTTTCCCGATCGGTTTGCGCCAGGACGCCAAGTCGACATCGCCGGCCGGCGGATGACGGTTGCACACTCCGAAGGGCAGGACGGCAGCCTGCTGGTCATGTTCGACGGCATCGACGACCGCAGTGCGGCGGAGCGGCTGGTCGGCCTCTACTGCACCCTGCCGCTCGCGGATGCGCGGACCCTGCCCGCCGACCGCTACTACCACTTTCAGCTGGTCGGCCTGACGGTGCTCGATCGGCGGAGCGCTCGAACCATCGGCCGGGTAGCCGAGGTCCTGGCGTACGACGCGAATGACGTGCTGCGCGTGACGGACGGCGACCGGGAAGTTCTGATCCCGATGCTCCGCAGCGTCGTACGCGCCATTACGCCCGAGGCAGGCACCATCAGCGTCGACCTTCCCGAGGAGACCGGGGCGTGATCATCGAGGTGCTGACCCTGTTTCCGGAGCTGTTCCCCGGCCCGCTGAGTTCAGGCGTGACCGGTCGCGGGCTCAACGCCGGATTGGTTTCGGTCCGCGTCCACAACCTTCGGGACTACACCCACGATCGACATCGGCAGGTCGACGACGTCCCCTATGGCGGCGGCCCCGGCATGGTGCTGAAGCCCGAACCAATCTTCGAGGCGGTGCGCGCCCGGACGGGAAAAGGGCCCGTGATCCTGTTGAGTCCCCAGGGTGAGCTGCTGAACCAGGGGTTGGTGCGAGAGCTCGCCCGCTACGAGGACCTCTACCTGATCTGCGGCCGCTACGAGGGGGTCGACGAGCGGGTCGCCGCGCACCTGGCCGACCGAGAGATCTCGATCGGTGATTACATTCTCAGCGGCGGCGAGCTGCCGGCCATGGTGCTGATCGACGCCGTCAGCCGGCTGGTCACCGGCGTGCTCGGATCCGAGGACTCACCCAAAGACGAATCATTCGCCGAGGACCTGGTCGAGTACCCGCATTTCACCCGGCCGCCTCTCTTCGAAGGTCACGCGGTTCCCGAGGTCTTGCTCTCCGGCCACCACGCGGAGATCGCGCGCTGGCGGCAGGCGCAGGCGGTGGAGCGAACCCGCCGCCGCCGTCCCGACTTGCCGAAGAACAACAGATAGCAGCACGTCCCGAGAACCAGGTCGGCGCTGACGGTGAATGGTATCCTTGTACGCCGTGTCCAACGTCATCAACCTGCTGGAAGCCGAGGCTCACCGGCCCAATGTCCCGACCCTGGCTCCTGGTGACACGGTGAAGGTGCATGCGAAGGTGGTCGAGGGCACCCGCGAGCGGGTCCAAATCTTCGAAGGCATCGTGATCGGTTGCCGGGGGAGCGGCGCCAAGGAGAGCTTCACCGTTCGCCGCATCGCGCACGGTGTCGGGGTTGAGCGCAGCTTCCTGTTGCACTCACCGCGCATCGACCGGATCGACCTGATCCGGCACGGCAAGGTGCGCCGAGCCAAACTGTATTACCTCCGAGGGAAAGTTGGGAAGAGTGCCCGCATCCGAGAGAAGCGTCAAGCCGTTGCCAGCAACGTCCCCGCCGACCGAGAAGCAGCCGAAGAAGCGCCCGAAACCGCCGAAAGCTGACCGCGACCTCTGGGTCTTTGAGCGGCAGGCGTTCGGCCTGGGTTACGCGACGGTCGCCGGCGTCGATGAAGCTGGTCGCGGGCCGTGGGCCGGCCCGGTGGTGGCCGGTGCATCGATCATGCGGCCGTATTTTCACTGCGAGGGGATCGACGACTCCAAGCTGCTGACCGCGGAGGAGCGCGACCACTACTACGGATGCATCCTCGAGGGCGCCGAGGCCTGGGGCGTCGGCATCATTGAGGTTGACGAGATCGATCGAGTGGGCGTTGCCCGGGCCAACCGCTGGGCCATGGGGATCGCGCTCCAGCAGCTTGGCCGGCAGATCGACTACCTGCTGATCGATGGATTCTTGCTGCCTGAGGCGCTGACCCCGCAATTGCCGATCGTCAAGGGCGATCGGCGCTCGATCTCCATAATGTGCGGCGGGATTCTCGCGAAGGTCACGCGCGACCGGCTGATGATGCGGATGGCGGAAAAGTTCCCCGGTTACGGCTTCGAGGCGCACAAGGGCTATCCGACACCGGATCATCTGGCCGCCATGGACCGCCATGGTCTGAGCCCGTTGCATCGCCGCTCGTTCATTTCGATTCGCACGCGCGCCGAACTGGAAGCCGCCGCCTTTGCCAGTCAACCCTTTAGGGATTAGCGGCGAGGCGCTCGCCGAGGACCACCTCCGTGGTCTGGGCTACGAGATTGTTGGCCGGGACGTCCGGACGCCGCTGGGTCAGCTCGACCTGGTTGCGAAGGACGAAACCACGCTCGTGTTCGTCGAGGTCAAGACGCGGACGGGACACGGCTTCGGCTTACCGCAGGAGGCGGTCGACGGCCGGAAGATCCGCAAGCTTCGGCAGCTGGCGCTGTACTACTTAAAGATGCAGCGGCACAGGGGTCCAGTCCGCTTCGACGTGGTCGGCCTCACGGTCAGCGACGGGCGCCTGGTTCGGGTCGATCACATCAAGAATGCGATCGACTAGGACGCGCCAAATGGTGAAGCCAGCCGGCCGGTTGACACCAGAGCGGACCCTGATGGCGACGGCAGCGGCGCTCGTTGGATTGGTTGCCGTCCTGTCCATAGTGCCGCCCGTCCTGTCACAGCTGGGCCGCGAGTCGAACTGGCTGTGGGTCGTGTATGCGGTCCCCCTGCTCGTCGTGCCATTCGCGCTCTTGATCCCGGCTGTGATCCGACCGCGATCCGTCCTCGCCGCGGTGGCGGCCGCGCTAACGGTTGGCCCCCTCTTCATCTTGGGAATGGGCATCCAACCGGGCACGCCGCCTCGCCTGACCGTTCACCTCGCCGCGATTCTGTGCCTGGCGGCGTTGGTGCCCCATGTGGTTCGCGGCATCGTCGACCGTCGGCTCCGCGTGCTATGGATCGTGGCCAGCTTGCTGTTGGGTGTCGGCATCGGATATCTCGCCGGGGGCCTGATGGGCCTGCACATCGTTACCCAGTTCTGTCGCATGCCTCCGCTGGGGGCGGAGATCTCGTCGATTATCTGCAGCGGTTAGGCAAGGAGCACGCGATCGACTAGGTGTTCGCGCCTTCCCGTCGGGCGAAGCGGTCCGTGGCAGCTACGACCGCCGCGGCCATTCCTGGTTCGGCAGTGCCGTGACCAGCGTTGTCAACAATGACCAGCTGGCTACCGGGCCAGCGCTGCTCAAGCTGCCAGGGGATGTCGATCGGCGAACTCAAGTCGATCCGGCCGTGGATCAGGACGGCGGGCATGCCGGCGAGACGACCGACCTCACGCAGCAGGCTCCCATTCTCGAGCCAGGCCGCATGATGCCAGTAGTGGGTGACGATGCGTGCGAATGCCATGCGAAATCTTGGGTCCTCGTAACGGGTGTTGGGCTTGGAGTCGGGATGGACCGCGACGTGTGCGTCCTCCCAACGACACCAATCTTCGGCCGCCTTCTCCCGAACCGCCCGGTCCGGATCGTGCAACAG
>WNGC01000204.1_pt1 | contig 31832 bp, 20 predicted proteins | sample 5400051 | NCBI WGS metagenome assembly WNGC01 (sample SAMN13153368, study PRJNA577476) | soil metagenome | isolation source: 20 cm soil or saprolite under grassland replicate 2 | place: USA:California | collected 2016-06-15
CTCACGCTATAGTTATGATATTTTTTATGGTTATGCCTGCATTGATAGGAGGTTTTGGTAACTTTTTATTACCTTTGATGGTAGGAGGACCTGATATGGCATTTCCAAGACTTAATAATGTAAGTTTCTGATTATTACCACCTAGTTTATTATTATTTATTTTTGCTAGTTGTATAGAAAATGGAGTAGGTACAGGATGAACTCTTTATCCACCATTATCAGGTATACAGAGTCATAGTGGACCTGGTGTAGATCTAGCTATTTTTGGTTTACATTTAGCGGGAGTAAGTAGTTTACTAGGAGCTATGAATTTTATAACTACAATATTAAATATGAGAGCTCCAGGTATAAGATTGCACAAATTATCATTGTTTGGTTGAGCCGTGTTGGTTACAGTGGTTCTTTTATTATTATCTCTTCCAGTGTTGGCTGGAGGAATAACAATGGTTTTAACTGATAGAAATTTTAATACTTCGTTTTTTGAAACAGCTGGGGGTGGTGATCCTATATTATATCAACACCTTTTCTGATTCTTTGGTCATCCTGAGGTCTATATATTAGTAATACCGGCTTTTGGTATAGTTAGTACTACTATATCTGCTGCTTCAAATAAAAGTGTATTTGGATATCTTGGTATGGTTTATGCTATGATGTCTATTGGTATTTTAGGTTTTGTAGTCTGAAGTCATCATATGTATACAGTTGGTTTAGATGTGGACACTAGAGCTTATTTTACAGCTGCTACTATGATTATTGGAGTTCCTACAGGAATAAAAATATTTAGTTGATTAGCTACATGTTATGGAGGATCTTTACATCTTACATCTTTTATGTTATTTGCATTAGGTTTTGTATTCATGTTTACTATAGGTGGACTTAGTGGTATTGTTTTAGCTAACGCATCATTAGACATTGCTTTTCATGATACTTACTATGTTGTTGCGCATTTCCATTATGTTTTGAGTATGGGTGCGGTATTTGGTATATTTAGTGCTTGATATTTTTGAATACCAAAAATGTTGGGGGTAGGTTATGATTTATTATTAAGTAAAGTACATTTTTGAATTTTATTTATAGGAGTTAATTTAACATTTTTCCCTCAACATTTTTTAGGTTTTCAAGGTATGCCTAGAAGAATAAGTGATTATCCTGATGCTTTTGCAGGGTGAAATTTTATAAGTAGTTTTGGATCTATAGTATCAGTAATAGCTACTTTATTGTTCCTTTATATAGTGTATAATCAATTAGTATATGGAGAAGTTGTAGAAAGATATCCTTGATTTGTACCTCAGTTCTTTTTTGATTATATACAAATTATATTAAGTAGACTTTATAACAGCTTAGAATGATGTTTAAATAGTCCACCTAAACCACATGCATTTGTAAGTTTACCTCTTACATCTAATTTATTGAGATATTAAGTGTATACATATATTTAATGTGTGTATGTATCTGTGTAATAAACGTGACAGTAATATTATTATTATATTTTTATAATATTATTATTTAAGATAATGTGTATATTCTTAATTATTATCATGAATTAATAGATAAATTTATCTGTTGTTGTATGTATATACGTAGGTGTATATTCCCATTAGCTTAATAGGTAGAGCAGAATACTTCTAATATTTGGATATAAGTTCAAGTCTTATATGGGAATTATTTTATTTTTTTATTTGAAATAGTATATATATATGTGTAATTAATATATATATATATATATTAATTGTTTTTTTTTTAATATATCTAGATATTTAATATTTTTGTTAATAAAGTGAATTTTAATTTAATAACCACTCCTTTGGACCAGTTTGAAATCAGAGATTTAATAGGTATAAGTGCACCTATATTGGGAGATATGCATGTTTCATTGACAAATATATCTTTTTATTTAATAGTTAGTTTTTTTATACTATTAAATTTTAATTTGATTAGTAATAATTTTAACAGATTAGTGCCTAATAATTGATCTATTAGTCAAGAATGTATTTATGCTACTATACATAATATAGTAGTTAATCAAATTAATGATAGAAAAGGACAATTATATTTTCCATTTATCTTTAGCTTATTTATGTTTATACTGGTAAACAATTTAATTGGTATGATACCCTATAGTTTTGCTTCTACAAGTCATTTTATTTTAACATTTGCAATAAGTTTTACCGTAGTATTAGGTGCTACGATACTGGGTTTTCAAGAACATGGTATTAAATTTTTTGCACTTTTTGTACCAGCAGGTTGTCCATTGGGTATACTTCCCCTATTAGTTATAATTGAATTTATATCATATTTAACAAGAAATATATCATTGGGTTTAAGATTAGCTGCTAATATATTCTCAGGACATATGTTATTAAATATCTTAAGTGGATTTACTTATAATATAATGAATTCAGGATTTTTTTATTTCTTTCTAGCTTTTTTACCCTTAGCTTTTATAATAGCGTTTTCAGGGTTGGAGTTAGCAATAGCGTTTATTCAAGCTCAGGTTTTTGTAGTATTAACTTGTAGTTATATAAAAGATTCTCTTGATCTCCATTAAACTAAATATATGCTGTAATTATATATGAAGTACATTTAAGTACATATATATTTCTAGATTTTAATACATATGTATTTCTGTATATATATATATATATATATATGCATGTCTATATAGATAAGTATTAATTAGTGTTAAGTAATATTAACAATAACATTTTTAAGGCTATATATAGTATTATATAGCAGAAATATCTTTATGTTTTTTTAATTGATTAAGGATATATCATAAATTATTAGTGTTTAGATATTAGTGTTCTATTCACTCTTACATACATAAACTTTAGTCTATAGTTTATAGTATTTTACTATTATCCCTTTTAAATTATTATTATTAATTTTTATTGGATATTAATTGAATAAGAGTATTATTTATATAAAAATACAAGTTATAATCTTATGGTAAAATAAATCATTTTTGTTTATATTTATAACTAAACATAAGCTATTAAATAAAGGTATATATATATATAAATGTAAATATATAAATATATTTATATATAAATATATTTATATATTATAAAAGGAAAATCTGATGCTTAATTAAGTATAATAAAGATAGAAATCTATATTAGTATAACAGAAAATATTATGTATAAAAATTATATTTTATTATACATATTGAACAATAAAGTATATGTTAAGTTTTAATTTTAGTATAATATTTTATAACTAAAACTGGGTTAAATATACCTTTATATTACATCTATATACATAGAGTGATACCTATATAGGTATATATCTATTTTAATTAGTATTATATAATTAATAATCGTGAAAAATGTAATTTTATGCATATTAAATATAATTATATTTAGTTTATGTTTACATATACTGTATATGCGTAATATGTAAATATAATTTATATGTGTAATATATATATACAATGATTTATTTATCAACCTTTATTTCTGTTATTGAGGTTATTTTATTATCTATACCTGTAATACTGGCAGTAGCCTATACAACAGTAGCAGAAAGAAAAACAATGGCAAGTATGCAAAGAAGATTAGGACCTAATATAGTAGGTTATTATGGTCTTTTACAAGCGTTTGCTGATGCCTTTAAACTTTTATTAAAAGAATATGTTTCACCTACACAGGCAAATTTTATTTTATTTTTTATAGGACCTATTATAACTTTAATATTCTCCTTATTAGGATATGGTGTTATACCTTATGGACCAGGATTAACTGTATTTGATTTTAATCTAGGTATATTATACCTTTTGGCTGTATCTTCATTAGCTACATATGGTATTTTATTAGCAGGATGATCAGCTAATTCCAAGTACGCTTTTTTAGGATCGTTAAGAAGTACTGCTCAATTAATTAGTTACGAATTAATTTTAAGTTCAGCTGTTTTGTTAGTTGTATTACTAACAAGTAGTTTAAATTTAACTGTAAATATAGAATATCAAAAAGTTGTTTGATTTGTAATACCTTTATTTCCGGTATTTATTATATTTTTTATAGGTTCTGTGGCGGAAACAAACAGAGCCCCTTTTGATTTGGCTGAAGCAGAATCAGAATTAGTTAGTGGTTTTATGACAGAACATGCTGCGGTAATATTTGTATTCTTTTTCTTAGCTGAGTATGCTAGCATAGTACTTATATGTATATTAACAAGTATATTATTTTTAGGTGGATATTTACTTAATATAATGCCTCTACTTTATATATTATATTTTATAGATATTTTTACTATTGTTATAATTAATATTTTAGATTATTTTTTCTCTATTGTATTTGCTGGTAACTTAGGTAATTTCGGTGATTATATAGATTATTTTAGTAGTGAACATTTTAAATATTTTATCTATTCATTAAATGATAATAGTATTATAAATAATCCTTTGGTGGAAGGTATAGTTTGTGGTATAATATTGGGAATAAAATCCTCTATTATGATATTTGTTTTTATCTGAATTAGAGCTAGCTTTCCTAGAATACGTTTTGATCAACTAATGTCATTTTGTTGAACTGTTATGTTACCTTTAGTATTTGCTTTTATTGTATTAGTTCCGTGTATTTTATATAGTTTTGAAATATTTCCTCACAACATATTAATTTAAAAACTATAAATTAATGTATTTTAATTCTTTATATATGTAGATAAGTTTATTATCTTATTGGTAACATTAAGAGAGAGATTTATCTTACTTATATGAAACTTAATTTGTATATACAAATTATTGTATTATAAGTAATATTAATGTAATGTACTTTAATATATTATTTATATAAATAATTGATGTAAAAATATAAATATATATATATATATATATATGTTTATATATTAAAGAAATTAGCTTAATTGGTAGAGCAACCGTTTTACACACGGAAGGTTAGGTGTTCAAATCACTTATTTCTTAAAAAAATACATAAAAACTCGTTATGTATGTAATAATATTATAAACGAATTATAATGTAAAATTATGTTTAAGTGAGTTTGATGATGGCTCTGATTGAACGCTATCCAAATGCTTGACACATGCTAATCGTACGTTATCTTGTTATTTAAGGTAAAGTGGTGTACAGGTGAGTATTAAATAATTTAATTACTCTAAAGTAAGGAATAAATTCCTTATGTAATATCGATACGTATATATATATATATATATATGTGCGTATATAAATATAAAAGAAGGTATTTGCTTTAGGTCATTTTAATTATTTCAAATAAGTAATAGTTAAAGTAATATTTTAACTAGCTAATATTTGTAGTCATAACTGAGAAGTTCATTGATCACATTGGGTCTGAAAAAACCCCAATACGTATAGTACAGCAGTGAGGAATATTGGTCAATAGTCTAAAGACTGAACCAGCAACTTGGAGGAAATCATAGTTTAAAAACTAATAAAAAGGGAATGTTATTATGTAAAATTCTAAATAAAGTAATGATAAATGACAATTCTTTATTTATATGTCTTGACTAAATCTTGTGCCAGCAGTCGCGGTAATACAAGAAAGACTAGCGTTATTCATCTTTATTAGGTTTAAAGGGTACCTAAACGGTATATTAGGTCTTTATAGAGGGAACAAATATAACTAGAGTTTTAATAAAAGAGGTAAATGTCAGTACTATTAATGGAGAGATGAAATTTTTTGATATTTCTAGGACTGGTAATGGTGAAAACAATCCTCTATGTATAAACTGACGTTGAGGGACGAAGGCTTGGGTAACGAATAGGATTAGATACCCTAATAGTCCTTGCAGAAAATTATGAATGCTATAAGCTAGTAGCAGGGTGTGCTAATAGCTTATAAATGAAAGTGTAAGCATTTCACCTCAAGAGTAATGTGGCAACACAGAAACTGAAATCATTAGACCGTTTCTAAAACCAGTAGTGAAGTATGTTATTTAATTCGATAATCCACGAAAAACCTTACCACAATTTGAATATAAATTAATATTAGTTTATACAAGTGTTGCACGGCTGTCTTCAGTTAATGTCGTGAGATTTGGTTTGATCCATTAAATTAACGTAAGCCCTATCTTTATTTGTTTTTAATAAAGGTGTTTAACATTATATTGAATTTTATAAAAGGGACTAAGACAAGTCATCATGACCTAAATTTAATTGTGGGCTATAGACGTGCTGCATGTTCTTATACAAAAAGATGCAAAGATGAAAATTTAAGCTAATCTTTAAAATAAGATAGAATATTAATTATAGTCTGTAATTCGACTATATGAATAAGGAATTACTAGTAATCGTGAATCATATTGTTACGGTGAATTTTATCTTAGATAGGTACTAACCACTCGTCAGGCGCTGAAAGGAATATGTGCAATAAGTTTGGTTATAATTATTTTATATTTTATAAAACGGTATAATAAAATTCTTATCTATAATCTTCGTATGCATGATTTCGATTGGTGTTAAGTCGAAATACGGTTCGTGTAGTGGAAATTGCACGGGATTAATAAATATAAACAATACCCCCCCCTTTTTTTTGATGTAAAAAAGTTTATAAATTAACTGTTTAAAAATTAATTTAGAAAGATTTTATAAAGAGAATGAAATGTATTTATTATTTTGTTCTTATAATCTAAAAAAATGAGTATAATATTTATATTATTATTTCATATATATATATATATATATATATGAAATAAAAGCCTTTATAGCTCAAAGGTAGAGCGAAATACTGTTAATATTTTGGTTGAATGTTCAATTCATTCTAAGGGCTTGTTATAATAATTAAAGTATCTAAAAAGGTTAAAATATACAGAAAGGATGATAAAAGTAAAAAGGGGTAAAGGGAAGAAAAATAATAAGATGGACAAAAGATAATAATTTTATATTAAAACTTATTCCATAAGGGTTATATATTTATATACTCTTTTAGTAGCACCTTTAAATTAATTTGAATTGTGTGTTACATTTAATACTGAGGTTAGAAAGTCTGTTTTTCTTTCTAGTTTTATACGTATAAATAATTTGTTTTATACAGGTAAAAAACTTGATGTTGTAAAAAATATGTCGTAGACTAAAGGTAAGTCATAAATTTTTGATATTTACAGATGAGTGTTCGACTCGCTCCGACATAATTGTAATACATAAATATTATTTATGTATATATTTTTTTATAATATAAATATATATATATATATATATATGTTGTATTATTATTTTTTTAATTAAGAGTTAAATTTATAATTCTAATAATCCTGTTTGTATAGGATATGTATATCTATAATTAATAATATAAAATAAGTAAAATTAAACTCTCAATTATATACGTTTTAAAATATCAACTAAAAAAGTTCCATTAGCTTAAATAATAACTGTAAGTTTTATAAAAAAAATAAGCCTAGTTAGCATAAAAGTAATGCAACCGTTTTGTAATCGGTAGAAGTAAGTGCAATACTTGCACTGGGTTTATATATAACATGTCGTTTTGTTTGTAGTAGTAGTAGTAGTCAAATATATTAACTGTTCATTTAAGGTAAGAGAGAGTTTATATGTAACTGGAAATGTTGTAAAAGTTATTTTTTAATTAATAAATCTTTAGATATAAAAAAAATTTACTTTTTGTAATTAGTCTATGTATATATAACTCAAATTACTATATACTAATGTCTATTTAGATGTATATACGATAAATATATAATTTTAGTAATAGAGAAAAATTTTTAATTTATTATGTCAAATCTTACAAGAAGTAATTTTCAGGCTCATCCCTTTCATTTAGTATCTCCTTCACCTTGACCTATTTATGCGGGTTTAAACCTACTTTCACTTACAACTACAGGTGTTTTAACTATGCATGGTTTTTCATTTGCTTATGTTTTCTTTTATATGGCTTTAATTTCTGTTATATATACTATGAGTTTATGATTTAGAGATATAATATCAGAAGGTACATATTTAGGTAATCATACTTTGGCAGTACAAAGAGGTTTAAATATGGGTGTTGCATTATTTATATTATCTGAAGCCTTATTTTTTTTAGCTATATTTTGAACCTTTTTTCATAGTGCTTTATCTCCTAATGTAGAAATAGGAGCCCAATGACCTCCTATGGGTATTCAAGCAATTAATCCATTTGAATTACCTTTATTAAATACAGTTATCTTATTATCATCAGGTGTCTGCCTGATATGAAAAAAATTTTATAAGTTTGCTTAATGAGAAAAGAAATGAAAGACAAAAAAATAACTATTTTATCTACTTTACCTTTTAGTTCATCTAGGGTGCTTTCTACCAAACGAATAGGCCCACATAATTATGAAATATTATGTATTTTAATAGGATCTTTATTAGGTGATGGTTCAATGGAAAGAGATGGTAATGGATCTAGATTTTGTTTTTATCAAAAAGGAGAACATGTTGAATACGTATTGTGGCTTCATCAAAACTTATTAAAGCATGGTTATTGTTCGGAAAATATACCTCAAATTCAAAGTAGGATAATTTGTGATAAACTAGCTTATTACTGTAAATTCCGTAGTTTTACTTACAGTTCATTTAATTGAATCTATGAAGGATTTTATAGTAAAGGTAAAAAATCTATCCCTTCTTGAATAGAGCTATTTTTATCTCCTATAGCTTTAGCTATATGAATTATGGACGATGGAGCGTGAATTAAAGACAGAGGTATTAAATTATGTACTAACTGTTTTAGTCTGTCTGATATAAAAATATTAATATATATCCTAGAAACTAAATATAAACTAAAACTAGCAATACATTCTGCGGGATCTCTAAATCAATACAACATTTATATACCTAAATCCAATTTACTCATTTTAATACCATTAATATTACCTTATTTACATCCTTATTTCTTGTACAAATTAAATATGGTAAAAGCAAACTTATAAAATCTTTTTTATAGTCCTATTGTAATGTAATATGCAATTTTTATAGAAAAATATTATAAATATGCAATAAAATATTGTTAAGCAATATTTATGAATTAGTAATTTATTAATTTATGGGCAATGCCGGTGTTAACGGTCAACGATTAATGTAATAAGTCAAGACCGTCGACTTAATGAAAGGTCGCTACAGACTGGTTCATCGGTGGGTGGCTGAAATGCTGCTTAATGTACAGTCGGAATCTCTTCTTATTTGGGCATAATAAGACACAAGGATTTATATTAAGTTTACATTGAATTTATGAACAATATTTATTGTTTAGAAGTAAACATACAATTAATATAAATTACATGGATAGTGGGACAAATAATCCATTTTTTTGAGATTTGGTAACGGTAACTTATGCTCATCATTCTTTAATACAAGGTAATAGAAGTGGAGCTTTATATGGTTTAGTTTATACAATTATTTTAGCTATTTTATTTACATCTTTACAAGTAATTGAATATTCAGTTTCTTCTTTTACTATAACTGATGGAGTGTTTGGTTCCTGTTTTTATTTTGGAACAGGTTTTCATGGATTACATGTAATAATAGGTACGATATTTCTGTCTGTAGGATTCTGGCGTTTATTAGCATATCACTTAACTGAAAACCATCATTTAGGTTTAGAGGCTGGTATACTTTACTGACATTTTGTGGATGTTGTCTGATTGTTTTTATATGTTTCAGTGTATTATTGGGGATCTTAATATATTTTAATGATGAAAAGAAATAAATTTAATTATAAACTTATTATGGTTAAGCCTCATTATATTGTACAAAGTTCAGTAGGATCTACTTTATCACATACAAGATCATTTTCTTCAACTTCTGTAAGAAGAATGGATCCTATAAATACTACAATTGTAGGTACTACTGCATTTCTTGATCCAATAGTTTTCTCACTTTTTCTTATGACATGTATGCTTGGTATTGTGTTTCTTTCGACTTTTTCTTATACTCTTGCCTCTACAATGGATATTTCACCTCCGGTTAGCTTTAATTACTTGCTTCCTTTATACGAGTTGCATTATGAATTTACACGTTCTATGGGTGATGTAATTCACTACGTACATATTAATATTGACAATCTAAATGAGGAACAATTAAGAATGTTAAGTTTTTATCTTCCACATATTATTTATGGAGGGGCTAATGTCTCTGTTCTTGTAGATTTTTGATCTACTGTTGTGCAATCTATTGATTTGATAGATGATATACATTCTTTAGACGAAGACATTAGATCTATAATGGATAATTCAGTCGATTTATTAAGAATGGTGGAAATTAGATTAGATATTCCAGAAAATGAAAGAATATCTTCTACATTTCTTATGTAAAAACAGTTATGAGTTCAGAATAATGTTTTGTATAAATAAATAATATTAATATGTTTTGTTTAATACTTAAACATATTAATTATATGTTAAAAAAATTATTTTGATATCTTTTAATAAAAATAAAACATTTTAATTTTAGAAAATGAGAATATTAAAAAGTCATCCTATTCTTAGAATGGTGAACTCTTATCTAATAGATTCACCTCAGCCTTCTAATCTAAGCTATTTGTGAAATTTTGGTTCACTTTTAGCTTTCTGTTTGATTATACAAATAATTACAGGTGTAACTTTGGCTATGCATTATAATCCAAGCGTTTTAGAGGCATTTAATTCAGTTGAACATATTATGAGAGATGTAAATAATGGATGGTTAATTCGTTATTTACATTCAAATACTGCTTCAGCTTTTTTCTTTTTAGTCTATTTACATATAGGTAGAGGTTTATATTATGGATCCTATAGATCACCTAGAACGTTAACTTGAGTTATTGGTACTATAATTCTTGTAGTAATGATGGCTACAGCTTTTCTGGGTTATGTTCTTCCTTATGGTCAAATGAGTTTATGAGGTGCTACAGTTATAACTAACCTTATGAGTGCCATCCCTTGAATAGGGCAAGATATAGTTGAGTTTATTTGAGGTGGTTTTTCGGTAAGTAATGCTACCTTAAATAGATTTTTTTCTTTACATTTTGTTTTACCTTTTGTTCTGGCTGCATTAGCTTTAATGCATTTAATTGTATTACATGATACTGTAGGGTCAGGAAATCCTTTAGGTGTATCGGGTAATTATGATAGAATACCATTTTCTCCTTATTATATATTTAAAGATTTAATTACTATTTTTTTATTTATTATAATATTATCTGTTTTTGTTTTTTTTATGCCTAATCTATTGGGTGATAGTGAAAATTATGTTATGGCTAATCCAATGCAAACACCTCCAGCAATAGTACCTGAGTGATACTTGCTTCCTTTTTATGCTATTCTAAGATCTATACCTAATAAATTATTAGGAGTGATAGCTATGTTCTCTGCTATACTTATTTTGTTAATAATGCCATTTAGTGACCTTAGTAGAAGTAGAGGTATACAATTTAAACCTTTGAGTAAAATAATATTTTATGTATTTATGGCTAATTTTCTGGTTTTAATGCAATTAGGAGCTAAACATGTTGAATCTCCTTTTATAGAGTTTGGTCAAATCTCTACTATTTTATATTTTTCACATTTTTTAATATTGGTACCTTTAATTACATATATTGAAAACACTTTAATAAATTTAAATATAAAGAGTAAAATCTATAAATAAAACAAATTAAAAATTTTATGTAATGCGAAAGCATTAAGAGTTTTGTATGGGATCATATTATAGGTATCTAATAGTATTTAAGAAAATATGTTATTGATTAAGGGTTAATCATAAGTTATTAGTATTTACAATTAAGTGTTCGATTAATTTTGACATAAACTTTAATGTATATTATATATTATTTTTTTTATTATCCTCTTTTGTAAATAATTATAAAAAAAAAATCTTTTTGTATATATATATATATATATATATTATCTTTGTAATTGTTATTATTGTTATAATTGTTATTGTATGCATGTATAATTGAATTTTAAATTAAAAAAAGAGTTCTGTATTTATTTATAAATTAAAAATTAATAATTTGTTTGTTTTAATAGATAATTATCTTAATGGATATAAAATTCAATTGTTGGTGTTAATTTCTTTAGTATCGTTAATCTGCGGTATATTTGTTATAATAAGTAAAAATCCTATTATATCTGTTTTGTTTTTAATAAGTTTGTTTTTGTGTATATCAACTTATTTAATGTTGTCTGGAATGACTTTCATAGGAATAGCTTATCTTTTAGTTTATATAGGAGCAGTTTCTATTTTATTTTTATTTATTTTAATGTTAATAAATGTTAGAATATCGGAATTACAAGGTAATACTAATAACAGTTTACCCCTAGCTTTAATAATAGGTATTATTCTTTATTATTTTTTATATAGAATACTACCTTTTAGTGATCTAAGTAAAATAAGCAATAAGTTTTTAAATATTATATATTTAGATAATAAGAGCGAAAATTTATATGTAACTTCTAATATATGAGATACAATGTTAATAAACGTATCTCATATAATTAGTATAGGTAATATTATTTATACTAATTATTTTATATGAATTGTTATAGCGTCTATAATATTATTATTGGCTATGGTAGGAACTATTATTATAACGCTAAAATCTTAAAAACTAGCGTTTTTTATTAAAAGACCTTAGTTTAAAGGTAAAACATGTGCCTTTTAAGCATTAGTATTTGGGTTCAAATCCCAAAGGTCTTAAATATGTATTGGTATTTTTAACAATTTTTGTGTTTTTTTCTTAGATACTATAGTATTTAACACTATGTAAGAACTAATGGATCTATAGTTGATTTTTATAATATTTATATATTATTGTATAATTATACAATTATTGTATTAAGAAAAGGATATTATAAATATAGAAAAAAGATTTTTACTATTATTTAGACTGGTTAAAATTTAGGTAATAAATTTTAATTTATATACATAAATTATTAATTAAAATAAGGGCGGCCATAGGTTAAAGGTAAACCGATCGTCTTCCAAACGATGTATACTGATTCGAGTTCGGTTGGCTGTAAGAAGAAAATTTTATTTGATCATTAATATAAAATATGGGTTAGTAGTTAATAGGTAAATAACTTTCTTGTCACGAAAGGAGATATCGGATCAAAACCGGTCTAACCCGGTTTATATTATAAAGGAAAAGTTGCTATGGGTAAGGCGAGATATTTGCTAAATATTGTGTTTTAACACTTGGATGTTCAAATCATCTCTTTTCCGTATAATATATTTAATTATATATATATATAAGAGTATAGTTTAATGGGTAAAATAGGAAGCTTCAAACTTCAAATTTTCTGTTCAAGTCAGAATGCTCTTGAATAAAAGTAAGTTTTATTATATATTACTATATATATAAGTATCAATATATTTATATATATATATATATATATGTGTTATTATATATAATAGTATTTACTATTATAATATTATAATTATATAGTGTAATAGTAATAATAATTATTGTAAAAGTATATTAATTTTTCTATTTTTAAAAAGGGATTTAAGGTTAGATTTCTTAACTTAATGGGTAAAGTGTACTTTTGATAAGAGTATGTTCGACGTTCAAGTCGTCGAGAAATCAGATTTTGTTATATAAGCATATTAGTTTAATGGTAAAACAGTGCTTTTCGAAAGCATCTTTATAAGTTCGATTCTTATATATGCTTTGTAGTTATATAAAATAAATTTATTTTAATTAAAAGAGAATTGACCGAGTGGTTTAAGGTGATAAGCTTGAAACTTATTTGGCTTTATAAAGTCACATCCGTTCGAATCGGATATTTTCTGTATTGTAATCTACGGGTTAGAGCCTGGTTGGTTAGGTGCCTCATTTGGGTTGAGGATTAGTTATGTTCGAATCATAATAACCCGAAAACTTTAATATATATATATATATATATATATATATATATTTAATTATATAGAAGCTTATGTTATTATAACTAGTAACATTAATGCAATTTAAGAAAAAAAAAGATATGTAAAGTATAATTTTATTATATTTTTTAATTATGTTTATAATTAATTGATATGATAGAAAGTATAAAAAGAAACTATTAAAGAGGAATAGCTATATGTTAAGGGAAGTTTTAAAATAAGTGTATGTTATTAATATGCCTTTTATGTCCTTAGATAAATTATATAAGTAAACAAAGTTAATTGAAATATCTTATTAGCTTTAGTGAAAATAAATTAAATAAGATTCTATTATTAGTGTGAACGAAAATGGAAAAGTTTTTAAATAAAATGGATATAACCTGTTTGAATAGAGGAGAACCTTCTTCTAAAACTAAATATAACATATAAGCAATAGTAAATAGTACCATGAGGGAAATTCTTGAAATAGTGGTTTTATAAGCAGCTTAAAAAATAGTTTAATTAAATTATTAAAGCGTACCTTTTGCATAATGGGTCAGCAAGTTAATATTAAATGCGAGCAATATAAATATATTTGCCTAGATAAATCAGTTTTTAAGTGAAAATTAAGTATTTAAAATTAGACCCGAAGCCTAGTGATCTTACTATGATCAGGATTATAAAAGTTCGAATGGGTTATCGTTGTAAAGATATCCAAAGAATCATGGTAAGTTAGTGAAAGACAAAACTGACTAGGATAGCTGGTTTTCTGCGAAACCTATGTAAGTAGGTCATTTAAATAACATCTTAATAGGTACAGTATTTTATTTCGATAGTTTAGTTAATAATTTATTGTTTAAATTATATATATCGGGGAATTCTGAAGATTTTACTGGAGTAGAAAAGACCTCGGAAGGATAAAGATGTATGTTAAATAATCAGACATATTACGATAAGGTTGTATGTCAACAGGGAAACAGCCCAATACAAGAATTTAAGGTTCCACAATTATTGTTAAGTGAAAAAAAGGGAGTTTTTTTCATAAACAACCAGGAAATAGGCTTAGAAGCGGCCATTTTTTAAAGATCTCGTAATAGAGCACTGGTCTAATTTATTGTATTTAGATTTAAATAAAAGTTATTGTTAAAAGCACCAAAAATACAGCGGATCTAAACAATATACTGATATCTTGTACATAAATATAGTATTTATTATATATATATATATTATTTATGGGGTAGCAGAACATTGAATAAATGTAATAATTTTTAACTTGAAAATTATATATTTCAATAGATAATGCTGACATGAGTAACGAAAAAGGTATAATACCTCGCCTAAAGCTTATGGTTTTATTTAATTAACGGCCTCTAAGTGAAGTAACTTAAAGGATGTAGTTATAAATAAATTAACTGAAATAGATGAAGTTATAATTATGTCTATGGTGTAATGATAAATATCATCGATGTAGTTATAAATAAATAAACTGAAACAGATGAAGTTATAATTATGTCAAATAAAATGATATTTAGCATTACATTAAGTAATGCTAAAGGATTACACGATGAGATAGATTAACATTTAAAAATATAGTTATAAATAAATACACTGGTATAGATTAATTTATAATTGTATCATTATACATAAATGTTCAGGAAAATTTTTTTAACCGTACCTATAAACTACCACTAGTAAGCAAGTAGAGAATATGAAGGCGTTTGAGCTAATAATCATTAAGGAACTCGGCAAATTTACTCCGTAACTTAGGAATAAGGTGGGCCATTTATCATGATTAATATTAGGATAAAGAGGAGGCACAGAATGGTGTTGTACGACTGTTTAATTAAAACAAAGCACTTTGCATAAGATAATAAATCAAAGTATTGAGTGTGATTTCTGCCCTATGTCGGCTGGTTAACGGATTTTCTTTGTTGACTAGTATAAATTAGGTTTTGAAGGAAACCCCGATCAATGGCGGCCTTACCTATAAGGGTCTTAAGGTAGCGGAATACCTTGGCCGTTAAATGCGGTCTTGCATGAATGATGTAACGATACAACAGCTGTCTCAATGATTAGCTCAGTGAAATTATAATAGCAGTGCAGATACTGCTTACCTCTAGTTAGACGAGAAGACCCTATGCAGCTTTACTGTTACTAATTACTGGGTATAGTATAACAAATTTTAGAGTAAAAGGTAATTGCTTAGATAAAGATGAAACACCTTTATTTTGTTTATTATATCAGGAATTTATTGTTGTACTCGCTTATTTTTAAGGAGGTTGTGACCATAGGTGAATGATTTTTAATTTAAGGAAACTGTGGTTATTAAAATTTTATCATTGTTAAAGTTAAGATATAGTGTCACTACTTGTTATAATATATCTTAATTTTAATATTTATAATGATGTATACAATAAATTTACTAATTAAATATAATATCTATATATAATATATATATGCAGGGTACAGATTAAAAAAAGTACCTGATATTTAAACTTGTAGTTTAAAAGTATAGACATATAAATGTTTATAATTGTATATAAAATATATAGATTTTTATAGAAAACAGTTGCTAGTAGATGGTTTATGCGGGGCACAGATCCCATAAAAAGTACCTGGGTATATCCAAAATTCAAATTGTAAAAATTATGTTATTTATTATAACGTATTTTTATTTTTATTTATTTATTGATATAAAGCTTATTAATACAGTTATATTTTTATTGAGTTAAATTTATTTTATTTATTTTAAGTAAGATTTTTTATAAGGAAAATAATTGTAAGTTAAGTATTAAATTAAATATAATATTTATATTTGTATTATTAATTAGGTAATAAATATTAATAATATGATATTTTACTTTACTTGGAAAGTTTAATGGCTTAATCTTGCTTTACTGATTGATTTACAAATCTTTCAGTTGCGTAAGCAGGGCATAAGATCACAAGATGCGAAAAGGAAAGGTCTTGGATTATTGAAAAAGCTACGCTAGGGATTAATATTCAGTCCTCCAATATTAATACTATTGGTTTTAACTGGGAAAATTTCAAGAAGAACTTTGTAATAAGTCAATAAGGACTTTATGATAAGTATACTTGAAGCGAAGCTTTAACAGAAGATTAATTCTATGTTAAAAGAACGTTCAACGACTAATAGTGAAATTTATAGAGATAAGTTCGTATTTTTATTTGTAATAAGAAAATATAATAATATTTATGAATTTATTCTTAATATTTTGTCTACTTCCAGCTTTTTGTTATGTTATATTTATATAAATTAATTTCATATTTCTGTTAAATTGTTATGTTTACCAATATATGTATATATTAAATGAAAAAATTAGAAACAGATCTAATACTATTCGTAATTTAGAGTATAGAGATTCAGGTAAAGGTAATTTAATGAAAAATTATCTAGATAAAGGTATATTAAAACATAATCCTAGCTCAGTAAAAGAATGATATAATAGTATTTATTCTTTAGAAAAAAATGATTATATAAAAACGTTACCATTAAGAGATATATTAATATATAAGTTATTTGACATTTATTTTAATCTTAATAGATTAAAAAAGTATAGTAGTTTATCTATGGATAAGATATTTGTAGGTAAACCTGAAATTAAACACTTTAATAATAAGATATATATTACTTTATATGTTTTCAATAAATGGATAACGCACTTTCATAAATTGACAAAGGTGATGAAAATAATAAAAATACCGTTTACACAAAAAAGTAAACAGTTTGTTATTGAAAATAGACCATTTTTAATGGGTGTTTTATTATTTAAATATCCTGAATTTTATCAAAAATTAATAATATTTATTAGACAACATTTTATTAAAATGTTTAATAATAATAAGATGTCTACTGAACTGTTTTATAAAAATGTTTTTACTTCCCCTTTTGATAAAACGGAACTACATAAACTTTTAGATTTAAGTAATGATACAGATATAAACATAGAAAGATCATTATTTGATAAGCGTGGATTAAATGAAAAAATGGAGATAATTAATAAAAATATATTTAAATTGTCTAACACTGATAAAAAGGTAAAAAGATATTTATATTTATATTTGTATATAATTAATTATTTTTTTAATTATATTAAGTTTCCTAAAATGATAAATATTTTAAAAAAAATATTATTATATAATTTAAAAGAAAAGAGAACAAGTAGTTTAAAAATAATGTTGGAAAAATCAGGAAAAATCTATTTCACAAAGTTACAAATTAATTCTCTATATTTGTTTATAAAATTAATAAACTTATTTTTAATGTTAAAAAAAATACTAAAAAGTATATATATAATAAAATGATATAAAAGAAATATTTATTTTAGTAGATATAAGTTTCAGGTTAAAAATATATTAAATATAAAAAACATTTTAAATAAATTATATAATAATAACAGAATAGAAATAAACATTATTAATTTAAAATATTTACATTTAGATGGAAATATTTTGGCTTTGGCGGTTGTTAAAAAATTGAAAAGTAGAAATAGAAGAGTATTAAAGGTTATAAGAATGGCTTTAAGATTATCTAAAAAGCCTTATATTAATGGATTTTATTCGAATTTATTAGGTATTAATAATTTAAATACAGTATTTATAAAAAAAAATTTAAATTTATCGATTAATAATAATATACCGTTAAATAATGACTTAGTTTATAAACCTATATCATATAAAAGTCGTATTGTTTTTTATTATTTAAAGCATAAGATAATAAGTGGTATGAAGTTACAAGGTACAGGTAGATTAACAAAACGTTTAACAGCTTCGAGATCTATTTCTAAATATATAGGTAAAGGTAGTTTAAAAAATATAACCTCTTCCTATAATGGTTTATCTGCAGTAGTATTAAGAGGTTACGTTAAGTCAAATTTACAGTATGTTAATATTAATTCTTATAATCGTATTGGAACATATGGAATAAAAAGCTGAATTAGTGGTTATTAGATATTATAATAATAATAATAATAATCATATATATACAATATATATATATATTGTAAAAAACATATATATATATATATATACATTTTTTTTCTCTATTTATTTGTTAAATGAGATATAGTATATAGTAGATTGAAAAAATAGTCTGAACCATTAAAAAAAATGGAAATAAAGATAAGTCTTTTAATTAACAGATTGAACAGGCTAATTGCGCCAGAGAGTACAAATTGAGTGCGCAGTTTGGCACCTCGATGTCGGCTTAGCTCATCCACATGAATGCAAGAGTCATGAAGGGTACGACTGTTCGTCGATTAAAGAGCTACACGAGCTGGGTTAAATACGTCGTGAGACAGTATGGTTTCTATCTTCTAGAGGATATTAGAATAAAGTAAAAATAGCCCCTTCGTACGAAAGGAGTTGGGTATGTTAATCCATGGTTTATCTATTGCTTTTTTAATATCTAATATTAATCTTTATGTATAAAATGATGTTTTATATATTAATAGAATATGAATAAATATATATTATTTATAGTGTTTAGATTTATAGTATAAATTTATTTATAAAAGAATGTTATTGTGTAATTTACTTTTGTATATCAATTATTGATGTATAAATGAAAATTACATGTATAAGATAACATTATTATATATATGTATAAGTATGTATATATATAATTTATTATATGAGCATGGTAGAAAAGCTATATTAACTAAAAATAAGTGTTGAATGCATCTAGGCACGAAGTTTATTTTATAATATTCTTAAATATACGTAATATATGATTACATAATATTTATATAGGCTTTAATTAAAATAATTTTAATGTTTTAAGATATAAAGTACTAATTTTGTTATAAACTATATGATATACATATCGTTAAATTTTAAATAAAGTTGCATTTAATATAAAAGGGTATATTGTATTATAGGTGTATTAGTTTAAGGGTAAAACAATGCTTTACGAAAGTATTTTTATAAGTTCAAATCTTATATACACTTTATATAATATAACAGAGTTTTAAGTACGTGATTTTAATCTCATTAGTTATAAAAAAAATTTTTTATAAATACTTTTTTATATTATTAGTGCGGATTAATGTAAAGGTAACATAATTGACTCATGATCAGTTTATATTGGTTCAAGTCCTTTATCCGTATAAAAGGTTATAGCTTAATTGGTAAAGCAAGCTGCTCATGATAGCTTAGATGAGTGTTCAATTCATTCTAGCCTTAATGTTTATATTACAATATTTAGAGTAATTTATTTAAGGAAGGTCCCGTTTGATGGTATGACGGGTTGAGCTGTAAACTCAATGGCTTTTGCTATCAAAGGTTCAATTCCTTTTCTTCCTAGTATCATATATCCGAATGCTGAAACTGGTAGACAGAACGAACTTAAGCTTCGTTGATATAATATCATAAGGGTTCAAGTCCTTTTTCGGATACATTAAAAGTGTATTAACTCAATTTATTAGGGAAGCAGTATACAATTTTTATATATTGTTTAGATTTATTTCTTTTCAATATTTATTTAATTAATAATATTGATAATCATTATTATAGAAGTAAATTTAAATTAGATAATTAATATTTATTGGTATTTAATAATGAAGACAAAGAGAAATAAATTATACTCATAACTTATTGTAATAAGAGTAATACTTTTTAAAATAGATATACTAATGGAAAACAAGAAGATAGGCATTTATAAATAAACTAATCTTTTAATAGATAAAAGATATATTGATTTTATTATAAATCCTTTTAATAGACTTAAAAGTTATTACAATATATTCTATTTAAATAGAAAAATTAAAACTAATAATAGTATAATATATAAGATATTATTAAAATAGGGCTATTCTAATTTAGGGTTAGGTGTAATTAAAATATATGAATTTAATTATTTAAAAGAAAAATAATAATATTATCTTAATTTATTAAAATATGAATATAATATGTTAGAAAAAGCAAGATCTCTGTTAGGATCTAAACATAATAAAGATCTTATAGAAAGGATTGGTACTTTTAAGTTAAGTTGTGTTGAAATAGATAACTTAGCAATAATTGTAAATAAGATTAAGGCAAATATGTATTAGTTATTAATAGTAAAAGATATTAAATAAATAACTTTCATCTATAAGAAAAGCTATTTATTTTACAGGTTTTTATAGTTTTTATATAATTAAATCTATAAAGATTAATAATAAGTATACAGAAAAATATTATTTTATTATAAATAAATAAAAATTTATTTATCATTATTATGAACGTTAATGTCGTTTTTTGGATAAAAATGTATATATATATATATATATACATACATTTTTATTGTTAATGGACCCATTCGTCCAAAGGTTAAGACAAAACTCTTTCACTGTTAAGATAAGGGTTCGAATCCCTTATGGGTTATTAAATATATTCTTTTAATTTAAAATAATAGGGGATATGGTTTAATAGGTAAAACTGCGATTTTGCATATCGTTAATTTAGGATCGAGTCCTAATATCTCCAATTTGTTAAAGCTAAAGCTCAAGAAGCTCAATTGGTTGAGCGGAACTCTGAAGATGTTTAGGTTGTAAGTTCGAATCTTATCTTGGGCATTTGTGTAAATATAATATATATATATATATATATATATAGAAGTTTATTCTATTTTTAGTAACGATAAGAGAGAGAGATTTGTTTTACTTATGAAACTGAGTTTTTATAAATAAATTATTTAATTTGAGTAACATTAATGTAATTTATTTTTTTGATCAGTTGTTAATATAATAATTGATTTACTAATAATATAATGGGTATGCTGGAATTGGTAGTCAGGTTTCGCTTAGAACGGAATGGAAATTTCCATACAAGTTCAAGTCTTGTTACCCATAAAATATATATATCTTATATTTTTTTATAAAAGGTGGATATAGTTCAATAGGTAGAACAACTATATGTGGCATAGTAAGTTCCTTGTTCAATTCAAGGTATCCTCCTTGTTAAATTAGATTAATTTAATTTAGATGTTTGAAAATAAAAGTTACTAGATAAGTTTTATATATTGATATTTAAGTTAGATTTTTTATCATAACTTAAATATAATTATTTGTTATACGAATAAGATTAAAATATTTTAATCTTATTCTTAATAATTTATAAAAATATATGATATAGTTTAGTTTACTCATTGTAATACTTATAGTTAATCTAATTGAAAATATTTGTATTAGGTTAAATCTAAAAGGTAAAGTTTTTATATCAATATATTTATTTTCATAGTATATATATTATTAATATATATATATATATATTATTGTGTATATAAGTAGTTAAATGAGATATAAATATTTACAATTTTATAAAAGTATTTTTTCGGTTGTTATCCTAATTTAGCGTTATATATATATATATATTAGTATTAGAAGTGATTGCCTTGGACTTGTCAACGGTTTATTACTGACCGGGCAAGTCTCTAATTTCTGAGTGTATATCGTACGTATTTATAAATACCTTGTATAAAGGAGTATACATATATTTATAAATTGTAATTGAATGTAAGGACCTATCGTAATATTACATATACTTACATTGCTCGGGTTTACTTATTTTCTTCAGCCATACATATTATAGTGTAAGGTTTATTTTAATGAGATTTTATGTTAAATTGTTTTAATTTTTTAGAAGACTATGTCAAATAGAGATAATAATAATAATGGTACAAGTAGTGGTACTTTTGATAAAATAATGAATGAATTGATTGAAAATGATAAAAAAAGAGAGAGAGAGGAAGAGGATGGTGATGATAATGGAGAACCAGAGTTTAAAAGACAGAAAGTAAGCTATACTTATGATAGTGATTATGTACCTAGTGGAAGTTCATCTGAAAATTCAGATTCAGATGCTGTTTCAGATTCAGTTTCAGACAACGGAGAAGAATCTGAAGTTGCAAGAATTAATACTAAGTACTCTAAACGTTTTGATGCTATAGAAGATTATAAAGAAAAAAATGAATTATTATCTGAAAATATTATACAAGATGTAATGAATAAAGTGGATAGTGGTGGAACGTTATCAAGACAAGAATATGATACTCTAAATAGGGCAGATAGATTAATGGATCGAGATGTATATGATGATAAGACTTTAGCGGAAGACATTATATTGTATGAAAATTCTTGTAATATTACTCAGAAAGAGATTGATGATAATATGGACAGAATAGGACACCATGAAAGAAAATTGGCTAATTATAGATCACGTTTAATTGAGTTAGATCAAGAAAATAGTGAAATGTCATCCAATAATGACTCCTCTAGTTCTGATAATAATTCTAATAATAATCCTGATTCTAATAATAGTCCCTATTCTAACAATTCATCTAATTCACCAGGTCCAAATGATGATTCTAATAATCCATCTAATTGACCCGGTCCAAATGATGATTCTAATAATCCATCCAATTCACCAGGTCCAAATAATAGTGATGATGGTCATGTTGATGATGATGGGTTTGACGATTTTCCTCCTTCTTTTGATTTTGATGACTTTTAATTTTCATATAATTATTCCATTTTTTAGCTTATTTATTAATTTTAGTGTAGTTGTTAAATATAAAGTATTACTTTTAAAATTTAAGTAAATAAATATTGTTATTAATATTATTTATTATTTTTTTAGGTGTTGTTTTTTATTTGTTATATGTAATGTTAAGATTTTTCTTTTACAAGTGTTGTATTTAAATCTTAAAACATATAAATAAGATATTGTATTTAATATAATTATTTATAGTGTATATATAATACACTATATTTTTAAATATAAAAATATTTGCAAAGCAGTTGTAAAACTTATTTGTTTATATTTGTAATATAAATATAAAATTTATTTATTTATTTATTTAAAAACAATTATGTGGCAATGTAACAAAAAACATAGAATAATTTTTTGTTAAATAAAAAAAAATATGTTGTAGACTAAAGGTAAGTCATAAATTTTTGATATTTATAAATGAGTGTTCAAGTCACCCCAACACAATCCATAAGATTAATTTTATTAGTAGATATATAAATAGATTATTTTACACTTTTATTGTAGATTTTAAAAATATAATTTAATTTATTGATATTTCTAAAATGCCAGGATAGTTTAAAGGTTAAAACATTAATTTCATACATTAATAATGAGAATTCGATTTTCTCTCCCGGTTTATATTTATAATAATAATAATATATTTTTTTATAATTATGTTTAATAAATAACGTGTGTACATATGAATGTGAGTATGTTATTTTAGTTATAGTGATTGTATATATACATATATGTACATATATATATATATATTATAATATTAGTAAAAGTATTTACAAACTATTTAGATTTGGTTCGTGGTTTCGAAAGATATGAATAATATTTTTACTTATCAATGTGATGTGGCTAAACCTTGAGGATTATATTTCCAAGATAGTGGTAGTCCTCAAATGGAAGCAATAGTAGAATTACACAATAATATTATGTTTTACTTATTTATAATATTATTTAGTGTGGGATGAATACTTATTTCTGTAGTAAAGAATTATACATATAAAAAGTCTACTATAAGTAATAAATATTTAAATCATGGAACACTGATAGAACTTATCTGAACTATCACTCCAGCATTAATACTAATTTTAATTGCTTTTCCTTCATTTAAATTGTTATATTTAATGGATGAAGTTACTGATCCTAATTTGTCTTTAGGTGTGGAAGGTCATCAATGATATTGGAGTTATGAATATGCAGATTTTATAAACGATGAAGAAGAATTTATTGAATACGATTCATACCTGGTTCCCGAATCTGATTTGGAATTAGGAGCATTTAGATTATTAGAAGTGGATAACAAGATTATATTACCAGAGTTAACACATACTAGATTCATGATTTCTGCTGCAGACGTTATTCACTCTTTTGCTTGTCCTTCTTTGGGTATAAAATGTGATGCTTATCCGGGTAGATTAAATCAAATGTCGGTACATATAAATAGGGAAAGTACATTTTATGGGCAGTGTTCAGAAATATGTGGTATACTTCACAGTTCAATGCCAATTAGCTTGCAATCAGTAAGTTTAGAAAAATTTTTATTATGATTGAAAAATCAATAATAAGTTAATAAATATATAATAAAAAATATTATATATATACGTAATTTATATATATGTATATATGTATATATATATAAATATTAAGTATATGTTAATAACCAGTTTAACACTACTTCTTTTATCTAATGCCGTATCATCTAGACGAGACAAATCAATATTGTTTTCAAGAACAGCTTTACTTATTCTTTTTTATTGTTTTATTTTGCTTAGTTTTGACTTAAGCTTAATTTTTGTAGATAAAGGTTTAAGTTTGTTTGGAGGATTAATATATTGTAAAGGTCATAATCAAATTTTTGCTCTTTTTATTCTATTTTTAAGTTTAATAATATTAATATTAACTTCTTTTTATCCTCGTAAAGTCTTTATAGAGCAATATTCATCTTTATATCATATTATGTATTCTAAATTTATGTATTCTAATGAAAAAATTATTAATAAAAGTGGGGAACAGTTCAAACTAATTGAATATCCTTTGATTATATTATTTGTTGTATCAGGAGCTATCTTTTTAATGTCTAGTAATGATTTAATAACTATCTTTTTATCTATAGAATTACAAAGTTATGGTTTATATATAATTTCTACTATTTATAGAAATTCTGAAATGTCTACAAATGCAGGATTAACATATTTTTTATTGGGAGGATTATCTTCTTGTATTATACTTTTAGGTCAAGGTTTACTGTATATAAATACAGGTAATACAAGCTTAGATGGTATGTTTTTAGTAAATAATATTTTTGATAGTATAATCATAGAAGAACCTTTTTATTATAATAGTTTATATTATTTATCTAATATGCCAAGTGTTTATTCATATACAATACAGACTTCATTAGTTATAATGTCAGTGGGATTTCTGTTTAAAATATCAGCGGCTCCTTTTCATTTTTGAAGTCCTGATGTCTACGATGCAATACCTACAATAGTAACAACTTTTGTAGCTATTATAACTAAAATCTCTATATTGATTATGTTTTTAGAGTTAGTTTATTATACAGGTAATAGTTTGTTGAATGTTACCTGAACAAATAATTTAATGTTAAGTTCGCTATTGTCTTTAATAATAGGGTCAATATTAGGTTTGACTCAGTTTAGAATAAAAAGATTATATGCTTATAGTACAATATCCCATTTAGGATTTTTATTGCTGGCTCTATCAGTAAATAGTGTAGAATCTATTCAAGCCTTTTTATTTTATCTTATACAATATTCAATTTCAAACTTAAATGCTTTTATTTTACTAATAACTATTGGTTATTCGTTTTTTCATTTAGTATATAAAGAAAGTTCTTTATTAAAAGAGGAAGGTTATCTAAAAGATGTGAATAATTCACCTATACAATTAGTATCTCAACTTAAAGGTTATTTTAAAATAAATCCAATATTATCTATTAGTTTAGCTATAACTTTATTTTCTTTTATAGGTGTTCCTCCTTTAATTGGATTTTTTGGAAAACAGATGATTTTAAGTGCAGCATTGGATAACGGATATGTTTTTATAACTTTAGTAGCAATATTAACTAGTGTAATAAGTGCTGTTTATTATTTAGTTGTGATTAAAAGCATATTTTTTGAAGAAAACGATCAAAAGATTAATCCTAATTTTAGCAGCTTAAATACTTTGATTTATATGGGAGATGCAAAGAAAAAATTAATTGTCAATTTTAATTATAAAAATATTGTTATTTCAAGTTCATTAACTAATGTAATTTCAATATTTACTATGGTAATTCTATTGTTTATCTTAGTTCCTAAAGAATGATTGAATATTACTAGTATACTTTCTTCTATTATTTTTTACTATTAAATGAACAGTTTAACCTTTTTTCTCTTTTTTATTCCAGTTTTGTCAATTATATTATTAGCCATTAACTTAGTTTTAGCTCCTCATAATCCATATGGAGAAAAAAAAACAGCATTTGAATGTGGATTTCATTCATTTTTAGATCAGAATAGAACTCAGTTTAATATTTCTTTTTTTATATTTGCATTATTATTTTTATTATTTGATTTGGAAATATTGTTAGTGTATCCATATGCTGTAAGTAGTTATGTTAATAATATTTATGGTCTTATAGTAATGTTAATTTTTTTAATCTTACTAACTTTAGGTTTCGTTTTTGAATTAGGAAAAAATGCTCTTAGTATTTCTTCTAGACAGTATTATAATACTAATTTAAAAGGTAAAAAAATAATATAGGATAAAGTGAATACTTTATATTTTATATTAGTTAAATTAAGAAAAATGTAAGAAGAAAAATAAGTTTTTAATAAAATTTATTTTTATTAGATAAATATGTATATATATATATATATTTATACGTATAAATTATTATGAATTTATCTTTAATACTATTTTTAATTGGTATATTAGGATTTGTTTTAAATAGAAAGAATATTATTTTAATGCTTATATCTATTGAAATAATGTTATTAGCTATAACTCTTTTGATATTAATTAATTCATTTACTTTTGACGATATATTAGGTCAAGTTTTTGCAATATATATTATATGTATAGCGGGAGCTGAATCAGCTATTGGGTTAGCCATATTAGTTGCGTTTTATAGATTAAGAGGAAGTATTGCGATAGAATATAACTAATGTATTTAACTTTGATAATTTTTCCTCTATTAGGATCAATATCTTCCGGATTTTTTGGAAGAAAAATAGGTGTAAAAGGATCACATCTATTAACTTGTACCTTTGTATTAATTACAACTATTCTTTCAATTATGTCCTTTTTTGAAGTGGGATTTAATAATATTGCTGTTGAAATTAAATTATTTAGATGAATAGATTCCGAATCATTTAATATTTTGTGAGGGTTTAATTTTGATTCATTAACAGTGTCTATGTTAATACCGGTATTGATTATTTCCCTTTTAGTTCATATTTATTCTATAGGTTATATGAGTCATGATCCACATAATCAAAGATTTTTTAGTTATCTTAGTTTATTTACATTTATGATGATTGTATTAGTAACAGCGAATAATATACTTGTTATGTTTATAGGTTGAGAAGGTGTTGGTGTTTGTTCCTATTTGTTAGTAAGTTTTTGATTTACAAGAATAGCGGCAAATCAGAGTTCCATATCAGCTTTTCTAACTAACAGGGTAGGAGATTCTTTTTTGACTATAGGAATGTTCATAATAATATGATCTATAGGTAATTTAGATTATGGAACAGTATTTTCCATAGCGCCTTATATTAATGAAAATATAATAACTTTAATAGGTATTTGTTTATTAATAGGTGCTATGGCTAAGAGTTCTCAAATAGGTCTTCATGTATGATTACCTATGGCGATGGAAGGCCCTACACCTGTTTCTGCATTAATACATGCGGCTACAATGGTTACAGCAGGTGTATATTTGTTAATGAGAGCCTCTCCTTTAATAGAATATAGTTCAACTGTTTTGATATTATGTTTGTGAGTAGGAGCTATAACTAGTGTATTTAGTTCTCTTATTGGACTATTTCAACAAGATATTAAAAAAGTTATAGCTTATTCAACAATGAGTCAATTGGGTATGATGGTGATAGCTGTAGGATTGTCATCTTACAATGTAGCTTTATTTCATCTAGTTAATCATGCTTTTTATAAAGGACTTCTTTTCTTAGCTGCAGGATCGGTAATACATGCTGTAGGAGATAATCAGGATTTTAGAAAATATGGAGGATTAAGATTATTTTTACCATTAACTTATTCAGTTATGGTAATAGCCAGTCTTAGTTTAGTTGCTTTTCCTTTTATGACTGGATTTTATTCTAAAGATTTTATTTTAGAATCTGCATATGGGCAGTTTTATTTCTCTAGCATCAGTGTATATTTTGTCGCAATTATAGCTGCAATATTTACTACGTTGTATTCAATCAAAGTTTTATATTTAACTTTTTTAGCTAATCCTAATGGATCTTTTAATAGTTATAAAATGGCTCATGAAAGTGATATATATATGAGTATACCATTAATAATTTTAGCTTTATTTTCTGTATTTTTTGGTTTTTTAACTAAAGATATTTTTATAGGATTAGGTACTGGATTTTTTATGGATAATAGTTTGTATATTAATCCTTACCATGAAATTACTATAGAAACTGAATTTGCTGTACCTACTTTATTTAAACTGTTACCTTTATTTTGTACTATTTTTTTCAGTTTTTTGTCTATTTTATACTCAGAAGTATTACCAAGTAAATTAATTAGTTTTAAATTATCTAGAATAGGTTACAATATATTTGGATTTTTTAGTAATCGTTTTTTAGTTGAATTTTTTTACAACAAATATATTACAGATAAAATACTTAAAATAGGTGGTGAAACAACTAAAATTATTGATAAAGGATCCATAGAGTATTTAGGACCTTTTGGTTTAGAAGTAGGTTTAATTAACCTAAGTAAAAATATTTCTAAACTTGATTCTGGAGTTATTACATCTTATGCATTATATATTTTATCTGGTTTGTTTATTTATATTTTTATTTCTTCTTTAATGATTATACAGAATATTATATTAATAATGATATTATTTGGGTTTTTAGTCATTACTAGATATAATTATAAAAAATAAGTATGTTTATGTGTTTATCTTTTGTTTTATAGTGCCAAAATTTATTTAGTTTTATTTTTAAATAAAGGTATTTATTTATTTAGTTTTATCTTTAAATAAAGGTATTTATTTATTTTGTATAAAGGAATATATTTAAGAGTTATACATTTTAGTGTTACTTTTGTCGTTGTTGTTTGTACCTTTAATAGGTATTTTTGTCATTGTTACTAATTTATACAGTTTATTTATTAATTTTCATTCTTATGTTTATTTAAGAATAATTAAGTGAATAGCACTTTTGACATCTATTATAAATTTTATAATATCATTAGTTATATTCATTTTCTTTGATTTTTCTTATAATCAATTCCAATTTGTTCAAGAACCATATGATATTATGGGATATAATATTTATTTGGGTATAGATGGTATATCTATATATTTTATACTTTTAACTACTATTATAATGCCTATCGCATTATTGTCAAATTGAACATCAATATCTGAAAATGTAAAGTGATATTTAATTTTGATATTGGTATTAGAAACACTGCTGTTAGCTGTTTTTCTAGTTTTAGATATATTTTTGTTTTATATATTTTTTGAGAGTATACTTCCGCCATTATTTGTTTTAATAGGGTTATTTGGATCAAGCAATAGAGTAAGAGCAAGTTTCTTCTTATTCTTATATACACTATTAGGATCTTTGTTCTTATTACTTTCAATATTAGTTATGTATAATATAATGGGTACTACTGATTTTGATGCTTTGTATAAAATTAATTTTAATTATTATACACAGTTATTGTTATTTTCTGGTATATTTATTGCTTTTGCGGTAAAAACTCCTTTAATTTTTTTAAATATTTGGTTATTAAAAGCACATGTTGAATCTCCATTAGGTGGAAGTATTATTTTAGCCGGTATAGTTTTGAAATTAAGTTTATATGGTATAATCAGATTGATTTTACCTATCTTACCTAAAGCTTCAGTTTATTGTACATATTTAGTGTATACTATAGGTGTTATTACTATTATTTATGCTAGTTTTAGTACTTTGAGAACTATAGATATTAAAGAACTTATTGCTTATAGTTCTGTTTCGCACGCTGCTGTTTATGTTTTGGGTGTATTTAGTAATACACTTCAAGGTATAGAAGGAGGTATAACTTTAGGTTTAGCTCATGGTTTTGTTTCTTCTGGATTATTTATATGTGTTGGGGGTATTTTGTATGATAGATCTTCGACTAGATTAATTACTTTTTATAGAGGTATGGCTCAAATAATGCCTTTGTTTTCTGTGTTATTTTTTATACTTTGTTTGAGTAATGCGGGAACTCCTCTTTCACTTAATTTTATAGGGGAATTTTTAAGTCTTTATGGTACCTTTGAAAAATTACCTTTAATGGGTGCTTTAGCTAGTTCTTCTATTGTATTATCTGCAGCTTATACAATATATATGTTTAATAGGATAGCCTTTGGAGGTAAATACTCTAAATTATTTAAAGTTAATCTTCCTGATTTAAATAAACGAGAATTTTTTATTTTGTTTGTGTTAGTTTTATATACAGTATTGTTAGGTATATATCCTATTCTTATATTAGATGGTTTACATTATTCTGTATCATTATTGATATACTTTTCTTTTTAATGTTACAAAAGATATAAAATAGTATAAATATTTATATAATATTTGTAAAAAGCTATTATACAAAAAGGGATATATGCAGGTGGTCCTGTATTTTGATTGCAGATCATAGATTTAAAGTTCGATTCTTTTGTATCCTTTATTTAAATATATTTAATATTGTTTATGCATATTAAATTTAAAGCTAAATATATAAAATTATATATTAAATTATGCTTTTTATTTTTGTATTTTATACAAAGATTATTTATAGTTTTTATACTATTATATTATGGATATCAATTATCATAAGTTTTTAATAAAGAAATAAATATGCATATTTATTTAAAGTTAATATGGAACTCCATTTGCTAGGAAAAAAATATCAAACAGTAAGTACAGAGTCTTGTGTAGTTAGAAAAACTTCTGAAATTTCTCTTTGATTAGAAAGGTGATTTTTATCATCAAATGCAAAGGATATCGGTACATTATATTTAATTTTTGCTTTATTTTCAGGATTAATAGGTACCGCTTTTTCAGTGTTAATAAGACTAGAATTATCTGGACCCGGTATACAATACATATCAGATAGTCAACTTTATAATAATATAATTACGGCTCACGCTATAGTTATGATATTTTTTATGGTTATGCCTGCATTGATAGGAGGTTTTGGTAACTTTTTATTACCTTTGATGGTAGGAGGACCTGATATGGCATTTCCAAGACTTAATAATGTAAGTTTCTGATTATTACC
>WNGC01000205.1_pt1 | contig 31816 bp, 28 predicted proteins | sample 5400051 | NCBI WGS metagenome assembly WNGC01 (sample SAMN13153368, study PRJNA577476) | soil metagenome | isolation source: 20 cm soil or saprolite under grassland replicate 2 | place: USA:California | collected 2016-06-15
TCGGTGGGGCGATAGGCATAGCCGGAGCGCTCGGGCTGGGGCGGGCGGCGCGGTCTCTGCTCTTCGGCTTGACGGGGGACGATCCGCTGGTGCTCGCGCTCGCACTGCTGGTGCTCGCGCTCGTGGCGCTCGGCGCTGCTTACGTCCCCGCCCGTCGCGCGACGCGGGTCGATCCGATGGTGGCGTTGAGAACGGAGTAGCGCACCGTGCTCCAAGAGTTCCGCTACGCCTTCCGTATCCTCGCTCGCGCGCCCGGGTCTGCGCTGACCGCCATCCTCACGCTCGCCCTGGGTATCGGTCTCGCGACCGCGGTGTTCACCGTGGCCGACGCGCTGCTGCTACGCCGGCTCCCCGTCCAGGATCAGGATCGCGTGGTCGTGCTCTGGGGGCAGAAGTCCGATCAAGATTTCGCCTATCCGCTGGGGTTCGACGATGCCCGCGAGTTCGCACAGCGCACCCGAGTGCTCGAGCGCGTCGCGACGTTCGCCTCCTGGGGCGCTGCACCGCTACCGATTCGTGACGCGGACCAAGTCTCGCGCCTGCGCCGCGCGCTCGTGTCGGGAGAGTTCTTCGACGTGCTCGGTGTGCGACCCGTGCTCGGTCGAGCCTTGCAGCGGTCTGATGATGTGTACGGCGCGGCGCCGGTGATGGTGTTGAGCTATGGCGCATGGCAGCGGAGGTTCGGCGGCGATACCCACGTGTTGGGACGGCAGATCGTGATGTACGAGGATGGTGTTCCGTACACCATTGTCGGTGTGATGCCGCAGGGACTCGATTACCCGCGAGGCGCGGACTTCTGGGTGCCGGTCGCGGCGGCGATTCCACCGAAAGGCCTGCCGTTTGTCTCGCTGCATGTGATCGGGCGGCTCGCACCGCGAGCAACGGTCAACGAAGCCCGAGCCGAGCTGACAGCCTTCTTCGGCCGCGCCGAGGCGTCGCCGTGGGGGCGCGAGCTGCGCGGGGCCGTGCAAACGCTGCCGCGGCTCGTCTTGGGCGACGTACGACCGGCGCAGTTGTGTTTGCCGCTGCCTCCGGGCTGCTCCTCCTGATCACCTGCATCAACGTCGCCAGTCTGCTGCTCGTCCGCGGCGTGGGACGCTTTCGGGAGATCGCCGTGCGCACAGCGCTCGGCGCCGGGCGCGCGCGGCTGATTGCGCAACTGCTGATCGAGAACGGCATCCTCGCGACCCTAGGCGGCGCGCTCGGGATCGTCGTGGCGGCGGCGGCACTCCAGAGCTTCATCGCTTTCGCGCCCGCGGGCGTACCGCGCCTCGACGAGATTCACCTGAATGCGGCGGCGCTGTCCGGAGCCGTGGCGATCGCGGGCGTCGCGATGCTGCTGTTCGGCCTGGCGCCGGCGATCATGACGTCCCGCGTCGAGCTGCAACGAGCGCTTCGGTCGGATACGCGACAAAGCGGAAGCCGGCGCTCGCGGCTGGCGACCGAAGCGTTGGTGGCGGGGCAGGTCGCGCTCGCACTGGTCGTCCTTTCAGCGGCGGGGCTGATCGCCAAAAGTCTCCTCAAGCTCGAGCGTGCCGAGCTCTCGCTCGAACCCTCTGGTCTTCTGATCGGCGAGCTGGCGGTGCGGTACGATCAGCACGACGACGCCGCCAAGCAGCGCGCGTTGCTGGAGCGGCTACTGCCGCAGTTGCGGGCGATTCCAGGAGTGCGCGGCGTCTCGCCGGTTGTGGCGGCCCCCTTCGCAGGAGCCGCTGCGTGGGACGGCCGGCCGGCCGCTGAAGGGCAATCGCAGGAGGAATCCGCCGCCAACCCGATGCTCAACATGGATGTCGTGACTCCGGACTACTTCGAGACGCTCGGCATTCCCGTCCTCCGGGGCCGGGGCTTCACGGAAGCGGATCGTGCGGACGCGCCGAGTGTCGTCGTGATCAGTCAATCCGCCGCGCGCCACTACTGGCCGGGTCAGGATCCCATTGGCAAGCGCCTACGGATGGGAGCCGATTTGGAGCGGACAGTCACGGTCATCGGTGTGGTCCCCGACACGCGATACCGTGACCTGCGCGACGCGCGGCCCAGTGTGTACTTCCCGCTGCGGCAATCTTTCTTCCCCTTCGCACCGCTGGCGCTCGCCCTTCGTATGAGCGGCGCTCCGGACGCGCAGGTACCGGTTATCCGCCGTGTGATCAGCGAGACCGAACCGGGTGTCGCGCTGACGAGCGCGGCATCATTCGAGACGTACCTCGACGGCCCGCTGGCGCAGCCCCGTTTGAACGCGTTGCTCCTGGCTGTGTTCGCGGGTGCCGCTGTGGTGCTTGCAGCAGTTGGGTTGTTCGGCGCGATGGCCACGATGGTGCGCCAGCGGACCCGAGAGCTCGGCGTTCGGATGGCACTCGGGGCCAACGCAGGAGATCTGCGACGGATGGTGATGCGTCGCGGTCTGGCGATCGCGGCGGTTGGATCGGTGCTTGGCCTCATCGGTGCGCTCCTGGCGAACCGCCTGTTGCTAGGACTCCTCTACGACGTCACTCCCACGGATTTGGCGACGCTGGTTGCGGTCACTGCGTTCCTGATCGTCGTGTCGGCGCTGGCCAGCCTCATCCCGGCTCAGTCAGCCACGCGCATCGATGCGGTGACTGCCATGCGAGCGGAGGGGTAGCCAACGGTCCCGAGCGCGCGGCCTGGCAACCGCAGTGATCGGACGCTGACGTGCTCAGCGGGAGTCGCTACGCTTGTCGCGACGGTTGGAAGCGCGAAGAATGAATCCGGCTACGGCCAGGATGGCCACAGCGACAAACGTTGGAATCCAGCGGATCAAGTAGCTCATCAGGTGTCTAGTCGTCTGATTCAAGTGATTCAAGGATGATCCCGACAGTCACGGAAAGCAAGCCGAAGGCGACCATGAGCCCGATGAGAAGCTCGCCCGGTCCTTCCTTCTGGAAAATTGCGTCGAGCGGACCGAACACCACAACGAGAATGCCGATGTCACGGATGGTCTCGCCGACCAAACGTTCTGCCTTGCCCTTGTCGATCATGGCCGACCCGTTGAGTCGAGGGAACCTAAGCAGCCTGGCAGCCCGTGCGGCATCCTTACAGCGCGGGACGGACCGTCCGGACGCAGGCCCCTGGCCCCGAACCACCAGCCCCGGACACCTTTGAGCGATGGCCGCCTCCCCCGCCGCCCCCCGCATCCTCGTCGCCGACGATCAGTCGGATGTTCTTGAGGCGCTGAAGCTCCTTCTCAAAGGCGAAGGCTACGAGGTGGAGGCCGTCGCTTCGCCCCGTGGCGTCCTTGCCGCGCTGGACAAGCGCGACTTCGACGCCCTCTTGATCGACATGAACTACGCTCGGGACACGACGTCCGGAGCGGAGGGCATGGACTTGCTGGCACGGATACAGGCGCTCGACGCGCCGCCGCCGGTCATGGTGATGACGGCCTGGGCCAGCATCGACGGCGCCGTCGAAGCGATGCGCCGCGGGGCGCGGGACTTCATCGAGAAGCCGTGGGACAACCGGCGTCTGCTCACCACGTTGCGCACGCAGGTCGAGTTGGGCCGCGCGTTGCGCAAGAGCCAGCGCCTCGAGATCGAGAACCGCAGGCTCCGCAGAGAAGGGCTCCCCGAGCTCGTCGCGGAATCGCCCGCGATGCAGCCCGTGTTGCGGCTGATGGAACGCGTGGGGCCGTCGGACGCGAACGTGCTGATCCTCGGTGAGCATGGCACGGGGAAGGAGGTCGTGGCCCGCTGGCTGCACGCGGCGTCGGCACGGGCGGATCGACCGCTGATCGCGGTGAACCTGGGCGGCATCCCGGACGGGCTGTTTGAGAGCGAGCTGTTCGGACACGTGCGTGGCGCGTTCACCGACGCAAAGACCGATCGCATCGGGCGCTTCGAGCTCGCCGAGGGCGGCACCCTGTTCCTCGACGAGATCGCGAATCTGCCGCTCCCGCAGCAGGCGAAGCTCCTTCGCGTGCTCGAGACGGGCGAGTACGAGCGCGTGGGCGCGTCCCGCGCGCGCCGTGCCGACGTGCGCGTCGTCGCGGCCACAAACGCCGACATCCAGGCGGAGGTGAAGGCCGGCCGCTTCCGTGAAGATCTGCTGTTTCGTCTCAACACCGTCGAGATCCGGCTTCCCCCATTGCGCGAGCGGCGCGCCGATATCCCGCTGCTCGCCGCGCACTTCCTGCACCGCTACGCCGCGCGCTATCGCAAAGCGGCGATGGAGTTCACGCCGGACGCCATGGAGGTGTTGCTCCGCCATTCCTGGCCGGGCAACGTGCGGGAGCTCGATCATGCGATCGAGCGAGCCATGCTCATGGCGGAGGGCGGGCGCGTGCAGGCGCGCGACTTCGCGCTGGACGGCGCGGGGGGCGGGGGCGCCGCTGCGGCGCTCGACCAGATGAGTCTGGAGGACGTCGAGCGCGTGCTGATTCAGAAGGCGCTGACACGCGCGGCGGGCAACGTCAGCGATGCGGCGAAGGCCCTCGGCCTGTCGCGCAGCGCGCTGTACCGCCGCCTCAAACGGCATGGTCTCTAAAGCGACTCCGCGTCACGAGCGGCGCGTCTTTTGGCTCGCACTGCTCGGCGGCTTCCCGGCGCTCGCGCTCGCCCTGGGCCTTCTCTGGTTCGGCGACTTCGCTCCCCGCACCCAATGGACGCTCACGCTGCTGGTCGCGGGCGTCTGGCTCGCCTGCGCCGCCATCGTGCGTGAGCACGTCATGCGGCCATTGCAGACCGTCTCCAACGTGCTGGCCGCGCTGCGCGAGCGCGACTATACGCTCCGCGCCCGGGGGTCGAATCCCGAGGACGCGCTCGGACTGCTGCTCCTCGAGCTGAACAGTCTCGGCGACGATCTCCGCGCCCAGCGGCTGGGCGCCCTCGAAGCCACCGCGCTGCTCCGCCGTGTGATGGAAGAGATCGACGTCGCCATCTTCGCGTTCGACGCCGCGCACGCGCTGCGGCTCGTGAACCGCGCAGGCGCCGCCCTGCTCGGCCGCGCGCCGGAGCAGCTGCTCGGCCGCGACGCGGCGAGCTTGGGTCTCGCCAGCTCCCTCGCCGGTGACACGCCGCGGGTCGATACGCTCACCTTTCCCGGGCGCGCCGGCCGTTGGGAAGTGCGACGCGGCATGTTTCGGCAGAGCGGCCTCCCACACCAGCTGCTCGTCCTCACCGACGTGAGCCGCGCGCTGAGTGATGAGGAGCGGCAGGCATGGAAGCGCCTGATTCGCGTTTTGAGCCACGAGCTCAACAACTCCCTGGCGCCGATCAAATCCATCGCCGACAGCCTGCTCGCGCTCATCACTCGCGAGCCGGCGCCACCCGACCAGCGCGAGGACCTGCGCAACGGGCTCGGCGTGATCGCGGGCCGTTCAGAATCGCTCAGCCGCTTGATGGCGGCGTACGCCCGACTGGCGCGCCTGCCGCCACCCCGGCTCGAGAGCGTAGCGATTCAGGACTGGGTGCGCCGCGTCGTCGCGCTGGAGACGCGCCGGCCGGTCGCGATCCGCGCTGGTCCGAACGTGACGATCCAGGCGGATGGCGGACAGCTCGATCAGTTGCTCATCAACCTCGTGCGGAACGCGGTGGACGCGACGCTCGACGCGGGTGCGGTCGAGGTCGGCTGGGAAACGCGGAACGGCCAGCTCGATGTGTGGGTCCGCGACGAGGGCGCCGGCCTCGCCGACACCGCGAATCTGTTCGTGCCGTTCTACACGACCAAGCCCGATGGCTCGGGAATCGGTCTCGCGCTCTCGCGGCAGATCGCCGAGGCGCACGGTGGAACGCTCACGTTGTCAAACCAAGTGACGGGGACGGGTTGCGAGGCTCGCTTGACGCTCCCGGTGGATTCGCTCTCACATGATAGCAGTATGAGAAGTCTCTCATAAGCCGAAACAGGTCCTCCGCTTTCGCTGTCTTGAACGTTCATTCTCCCGAGCAATTCATCGTCACTTCTTTCTCGGGAGGTTCACGTCATGATCAAGCAACTCGCAGCAGTGGCGCTGGCAGCCGCGGCCTTCGCGGCATGCGAGCCAAATCGCGATGGCATCACGGAGCCACAGGGTTCGTTTCAGCGCGTTGCAGAGCGCGAAGGCGACAACGTCTCGGGTGCCGTCTACACGATCACCAATCAGGTGACCGGCAACGCGGTGGCCGTGTTCGCGCGCGGCGGCGACGGCACGCTCACGCCGGCCGGCAGCTTCGGGACGGGCGGCACAGGCACGGGTGCCAGTCTCGGCTCGCAGGGCGCGGTTAGGCTGAGCGATGACGGCCGGCTGCTCTTCGCCGTCAATGCCGGCTCGAATGACGTCTCTGTATTCCGTGTCGGGTCGCACGGACTCTCACTCCTCAGCCGCACGGCCTCGGGCGGGACGCAGCCAATCAGCGTCACGGTCCATCGGAATGTCGCCTACGTTCTGAATGGCGGCGGCGCGGGCAACATCACGGGATTCACGATCGAGCACAACGGCGAACTGGCGGCGATCGCCGGTTCCACACAGTCCCTCTCCAGCACGACTGCCGGTCCTGCCGAGGTCTCCTTCAGCGCGGACGGGCGTCAGCTGGTCGTGTCCGAGAAGGGCACGAGTTTGCTCGATGTCTATCCGGTCGATGACAACGGGGTCGCGGGTGCCCGGACGTCGTACACATCCGCGGGTGGTACGCCGTTCGGCTTTGCGGTCGGCCCGCATAATCTCGTCTTCGTCTCCGAAGCTGCTGCCCCTGGCTCGGCGTCCTCGTACATGCTGGGCCGGAATGGCGCGCTGCAGGTCGTGAGCGGCGCCGTCCTCACGCATCAGGGCGCTCCGTGCTGGGCGGTTGTGACCGACAACGGACGCTTCGGCTATACCGGCAACGGCTCAGGCTCGGTGTCGGGTTTTCGCATTTGGCCTGACGGCTCCGCCCGTCTGCTCGACGCGAACGGCGCGACTGCGGTGGTCGGGGGTGGGCTGAACGATATCGCGCTGAGCAGTAACAGCCGGTACTTGTACGCACTCGGCACGGGCGGCGTGCAGGCGATTTACGCGTTCCGCATCGAGAACGATGGACGTCTGGTCGCACTCGGAGCGATCGGCGGATTGCCCGCCGGTACCCGAGGGCTCGCGGCGTTCTAAATCAGACTTGGCGCGTGGGCACGTGTAGGGACGCAGCATGCTGCGCCCCTACATTTATTTCATTGCGCGCCCCTACCACTATTCCCCAACCCCTACCACGTCCGCATTCCGCGACCCTGCCACACCCGGCAACCACAGCGTAAATGTGCTCCCCCGGCCTGGTGCGCTGTCCACTTCAATGCGCCCACCCTGCAGCTCCGCCAGCAGCCGCGCGATTGCGAGACCCAGGCCGGTTCCCCCCAACTCGCGGCTCCGTGACTGATCGATCCGGAAGAAACGATCGAAGATCCGATTCAGATGCTCCGGTGCGATGCCGGGTCCGGTGTCCTGCACACTCACACTGACTTCCTTGCCGTGGGGAATGATCGCGAATGTCACGCTGCCGCTCGGCGTGTAGCGCACCGCGTTGGACGCGAGATTCAGCAGGATGTGCCGGGTCCGATCGGCGTCCCCAATGACATCAATCCGCGGTGAAGGCTCAGCGTGGACGACCAGCGACTTGTCCGTGGCCATTGCTTCCGTGATCTCTCGGACCTCGTCCACGACCGCGGCCAGGTCAAACGGGCCATGTGCCAGGGCGAGCTGGCGATTCTCGCCGCGGGCGATGAGGAGCAGCTCCTCGACGAGTTTCGTCGTGCGGTCGAGTCCTCGCTCCATCGCGGCGAGGGCATCGCGGATCTCGGCGTCTGTCCGGCCGTCCGCGGAAGCCCACTGCACCTGCGCGCGCAGGTGCGTCAGGGGCGTGCGCAGCTCGTGACTTGCGTCCGCTGTGAAGGATTGCAGCGCGCGGTGCGCGCGATCCACCCGCTCGAGCATCCGGTTGATGCTGTCCGCCAGATCGGTGACCTCCGCCTGCCCGGTGGGACTCGTGAGCCGAGTGCCGAGCTCGGACGGCCCTATCGCGCGGGTTTCACCGGTCACGCGATCGAGGGGCTGTAACGTTTGGGCGACTGCCTGCCGCGCGCCGCGTGCCGACGCGAACGCCGCGAGCGGCAGGAGCAGGGCGGCCGCGATGACGAGGACACCTAAAGGAACGAAGTAGGACTGGCGACTCGCGACGACGTAGATGTCGAACTCGCCCATGGCGCGATGGAGCACGCGGTAACGCCAGCGCGCCCGCTCGGTGATCGCCGCGACCAGCGCCGCGCGTGCCCTTTCCGGGGACGCGTCGGGGAGGCCTTCCAGCCGGCGCGCTGGCATGCCGGGAGACAGATAGTAGACCTGCGGCATGCCGCCGGCATTAGTGGTGGTGCGCGTGATGACCACTTGGCCGCCCATGCCGACGAGCTGGTCGGCCAGCGCGGACGGCATGACCCCGCCGGGAGCACTCGTCGAATCACGATACGCGCCGAGCAGCGATTGGATGAAGTCTGCGGAATGCTCGAGGGAGCGGCGCAGCGCCATTTCCGCGGCCACGGCGAACAGCAGCACGACCACGACCGCGTAGCCGGTAAGCGCCGTCCATGCAACGCGGCTGAAGCGCCGCGTGAGCACCTGACTGAGACGACGTTCACTCATCGCCAGCGGCGTCTAGCCGGTATCCGATGCCGCGAACCGTTTTGATGGGCGCCGTCCGCCCGCCAAAGCTCAGCTTCTTTCGCAGGTAATTGACGTACACATCCACGACGTTCGTTTCCGGGTCGAACTTGTAGTTCCAGACCGCCTCGGCGATCCGCGAGCGCGACACCGTGCGGCCGGCGTTGCGCATCAGAAACTCGAGCAGCGTGAACTCGCGCGGAGAAAGATCCACGAGGCGGTCGCCTTGCGTCACGCGACGGCTCAACGGATCGAGCGATACGTCGCCGACCTGCAGCGTCGCGTCTTTGTGACGTAACTCCGCACGGCGGATCAGGGCATGGACGCGGGCCAGCAGCTCGGGGAGGTCGAACGGCTTCGTGACGTAGTCGTCGGCGCCGCCCTCGAGGCCGCGCACGCGGGACTCGAGCTCGTCTTTCGCCGTCAGGAGCAGCACTGGGGTCGAGATGCCGCGCTTCCGCAGCTCAGCCACGACGCTGAAGCCGTCGCGGCCGGGCAGCATGACGTCGAGCACGATGCAGCTGAAGGTGCCGTCGAGCGCGCGCTCCAACGCGCGGTCCCCGGAGTCGGTCTCAGTGACGCCATAGCCTTCCTCGCGAAACGCCTTGCTGAGAAAGCGTCGCAGATCGCGATCGTCTTCGACGAGAAGGATTTGCACGAGGCTAACGTACGCCCGGCCGCGCTGCGCGGGCAATGTGAAAAGGATGAGAATGCTCTAAGAATGAACAACACCACTTCCCTGGAAGTAGCGGCTCCGTCATAATCAGCGCATGAACATTGCACTCTTACTCGCGCTGAGCCTGACAGCGCCATTGGACACTGCCACATTTGCGGGCGGCTGCTTCTGGACGATGGAGCACGCCTACGACGATGTGCCGGGCGTGATCTCGGCGACCTCCGGATTCATGGGCGGCACAGTCAAGGATCCGACCTACATGCAGGTGGTGGAAGGGAATACGGGCCACCTCGAAGCAGTGCAGGTGGTGTACGATCCCGCCAAGGTCAGCTACGAGACCCTGCTGTGGACGTTCTGGCACAACATCGATCCGTTTCAGACGGACGGGCAGGCGTGCGACACCGGGCCCAACTATCACACCGCGGTTTTCGTGCGCGGTGCAGACCAGCGCCGGGCAGCCAGCGCGACGCGGCAGCAGATCCAGGGCCGCTTCCATCGCGACGTCGCCACGCAGATTCTGACCGCCGGCGCGTTCTACGCGGCGGAGGAGTATCACCAGGACTACGCCAAGAAGAATCCCGTCCACTACGGGATGTATCGCACCGGGTGTGGCCGGGACCGGCGGTTGCGGGAGATCTGGGGTGATGAAGCCGGCAAAGTCTCAGCTATCGTTCCCCCTCTCCGTCATACGGAGAGGGGGTCAGGGGGTGAGGTACACGCCATGTATACCGTCAAGCCAAGGCCGAGCGACGCCGATCTGCGTCGCACGCTGACGCCGTTGCAGTACGAAGTCACGCAACATGAGGCAACTGAGCGGCCGTTCCAGAACCCGTTCTGGGACAACCATAAGGAAGGGATCTACGTGGACGTCGTGTCCGGCGAGCCGCTGTTCAGCTCGCTCGACAAGTTCGATTCCCGCACCGGCTGGCCAAGCTTCACGAAGCCGCTCGAGCCGAGCAACGTAGAGCAGAAGACCGACCGCTCGCTGTTCATGGAGCGCACCGAAGTGCGGTCCGCCCACGCGAACTCACACCTCGGCCACGTGTTCGACGACGGGCCGAAGCCGACGGGACTGCGTTACTGCATCAATTCTGCATCACTGCGATTTATTCCGGTGGACAGTCTGGACGCAGAGGGCTACGGGCAGTACCTGGCATTATTTAAGAAGTAGGGGCGCAGCATGCTGCGCCCGTACTATCGTCGTTGACGTTCGAGCAGACCTACGGCGCGGTGCAGGCGTTCGATGGCCGCGCCGAGGTCCTCGGTCGGGCCCGGCGACAATTCCCCCACCAGGGCAACCTCCCGCAGCAGCTGCAAGGCGTTGCGCACATGCTCGACGGGCCGCTCGGCGTTCGGGGCACGCGAGATGCGTCCGCGCCGATCGAGCGTGCTCCGCCGCTCGGAGCCCCGCCGGCGATCGACGAGGCGGCGGCGCTCTTCGTTCATGACCCTGACAGACAGCCGACGTGGCTCGGACCGGCGATCCGTGCCGGTGCGGCGATCGGCCCATACTCTTGTGAACGTCACGGCGGAACGGTACCACGAAACCAACCCTTTGTCGAATCGTACCATCAAAGGAATAGCCTCAATTCCCGGGACAATTCATGATGCCGCTCTTGCCGGTCGCTGCCGTCGTCTTGGCTTTGCAAGGAGCTACTTCACCGCCGCCTGCCAACACGGCGACCACCACTGTTGCGCACCGGGCGGCGACCCCGCCGGTCATCGACGGGAAGGACAACGACGAGGTCTGGCGGCTCGCCCCGGTCATTCGGGAGTTTCGCCAGTTCCAGCCGACCGAGGACGCAAACCCGAGCCTTCCGACGGAAGCGCAGGTTGCCTACGACGAGCACAACTTTTACGTGTTCGTGCGCGCCTTCGATAGCCATCCGGACAGCATCAAGAAGCTCCTGGCGCGCCGTGACGTCCGTATCTGCTGTGACCAAATCAAGATCATGATCGACTCCTACCACGACCGGCGCACCGGCTTCGAGTTTGCCGTGAATCCCGGAGGGGTGAAGCGCGATTATGCCATGTACGGTGACGACCAACAGGAAGACGACGCGTGGGACGGTGTGTGGGAGGTCGCCACGCAGATCGATTCCTTGGGGTGGACCGCGGAGTTTCGCATTCCGCTCTCACAGCTCCGCTACGCGCATCTGCCGAGCAACACCTTCGGATTCGCGATCTGGCGGGATATCGACCGGCGCGGCGGGGAACGCGTGGGTTGGCCGCTGTATCGCGTGTCGCGCCGCGGCTTTGTCTCTCAACTTGGTGACGTCGTGGGGCTCGATGGGCTCGCGGCGCCGCGTCGCCTGGAGATCTCCCCCTACGCCGTCGCCAAGAACTTGCCGGCCCCGGGATTTGAGCGGGACCAAAAGTATGACGGCGGCGCGGATATCAAATACGGTATCACCTCGAACATCACCGTCGATGCGACCGTCAACCCCGACTTCGGCCAGGTCGAGGCGGACCCGTCGGTCGTCAATCTCACGTCCTTCGAGACGTTCTATCAGGAGCGGCGCCCGTTCTTCGTGGAGGGAACGGGCATTTTCCATTTCAGTGTGAACTGCAACATCGTGAACTGTAGCGGTGAAGGGTTGTTTTACTCGCGGCGGATCGGCCACGATCCCACGCGCATCCTGGGTGCCGCGAAGATCACGGGCCGCCTGCCCGGCGGGCTCACGATCGGCGCCGTTGAGGGGATCACCAAGCGGGCGACCAAGAACGGCGCCACCGTCGAGCCGTTTACGAACTACGGCGTGCTGCGGCTGTCGCAGGACTATCGCAACGGACAGAGCGGGATCGGTTTCATGGGGACCGCGGTCGACCGCACCGTCGATCCGGCGACCGAGGGTTTCCTTCGCGATCACGCCTATGTCGGTGCGGTCGATTTCCGCCACCGTTTCCATGGCGGGGCGTACGAGCTGAGCGGCTCATTCGATCTCAGCACCGTGAGCGGCAGTCCCAGCGCGATCGCACGGACGCAACGGAACTCGACGCACAACTATCAGCGGCCCGACGATGACGTCAGGTTCGACAGCACGCGGACATCGCTGGCGGGCGACGCCGAGGAGATCCTGCTCACGCGCCGCAACGGTTTCATTCAGTTCCAGACCAGCTACATGCGCCGTTCGCCCGGCTTTGAGGTCAACGATCTCGGGATCCTGTTTCGCTCGGATCAGCAGGGGTGGAACACCTGGGGTTCGCTCAATTGGCAGCGGCCCAACAAGCTGTTTCAGCGGGCGTTCTGGAACTTCAACTGGTGGCAATTCTGGACGACTGGCGACGGGCTGCCGACGGATCGGGCCGCGAACACGAACTTCCACGGCCAGTTCAAGAATCAGTGGTGGATCCATGTCGGCGGGACGCTCGGAAATTTGGGCGACATCTTTTGCGATCGCTGCGCGCGCGGTGGACCGGTCGTCAGAGGCGATCAGTACATCGCGCCGTGGCTTGGTCTCCAGTACGACCAGCGCGCGGCGATCGTCCCTTCGGTCTTCATGAATTACTTCAAGGGCGACCGCGGTCACTCCACGTCGACCAACGTGAGTCCGCAGGTCGACGTGCGGGTGTCCTCCCAGTTCCGCGGCTCGGTAAGCTTGAGTGCCAGCCACAACGTCAGGGACGGGCAGGATCTGAACCCTGTCACGGACGTGACGGGAACGCATTACTTGTTCGCACACCTCGACCAGCTGACCACGTCGATGTCGTTCCGGATCGACTATACCGCCACACCGACCCTGACGGTGCAAGTGTATGCCTCTCCCTTCGTGAGCAAGGGGCGCTGGTCCAACCTGCGCGAGCTTTCGAGTACGCCCCGGGCGACAGGCTACGACGCCCGCTTCCAGCCGTTCACCGGGCCCGGGCCGGGCGATTTCAACATCAAGTTCTTCAACTCGAATTTCGTCGTGCGGTGGGAATATCGACCGGGCTCGACGTTGTTTCTGGTCTGGAATCAGGGACGGGATGACTTCGAGCCGACGCAGGGGACCCGCGACGTCACGGGGGACTTCCACAAGCTCTTCAAGGCATATCCGAGAAACACGTTTCTCATCAAGGCATCGTACTGGCTGAACCGGTAGACCGAATGTCCAATGATCAATGATCAATGATCATTGATCATTGATCATTCGGCCCCTTACTCCTAACTCATCGATGTGCAAGAGAAGATCGGCCGCATCTTCATAGACCCGGTAGGCGCCTGCGCGCTCCAGCTCGTCCTGCCCGTACCCGCCGGAGAGCAGTCCGACGCCGAGCGCGCGCGCGCGGCGCGCGGCGAGGAGATCCCACACGCTGTCCCCGACGACGATCGCGGTCTCGACGGCAACGCCGAGTCGCTCGGCGGCCGCGAGGAACAGGTCCGGATCGGGTTTCGCATGCTCGACCTGATCCCGGGTGACGACCGGGAGGTCGGGGGCAATGCCGAGCATCTCGATCATCGGCTGGGCGCTCTCGCGACGCCCACTGGTCGCGATCGCCCAGGGCACACCGGTCCGCGTGAGGTAGGCGAGCAGCTCGCGCGCGCCGGGGAGTGGGCGCACCTGCGCGACCTGGCGCAGGAACGCCGCGGCGTGAGTCTGCTGGACGCGCGCGACGTCTGCCGCGGTGAGCTGGCGCCCCGTCTCCCGCGCCAGGGCGTTGAGGAACAGGCCGCCGCTCATCCCGATCCGCCGGTGGATGCGCCACACCGAGAGCTCGAAGCCCACCGCCTCGAGCGCCTCACGCCAGGCGAGCACGTGCTGGTAGACGCTGTCGACGAGTGTGCCGTCGAGATCGAACAGGAAGGTGGGGCGGTCAGTCATAACTGATGGCTGGCTTCCGCGGGCGGTCTGTAGAGGATCGCGGTGAACGTCCCCAGCACCAGCATCGTGAACAGCTCGAGCCCCAGCTGCTTGATCGTGAGACTGAAGGGCCAGGGCTGCTCGGCGAACCACAGCAGATACATCGGCACCGGCCCAAAGAGCCACGCGAGCACTCCGAAGCGGAGACCCTGCGGGATCTCCTCGCCCGGGGCGGGTCGGACCCATCGGCTGTACAGGGCCACGAATGCGAACGCCATCGCGAGATGGGAGAGCGGCAGAAAGACGATCATCCATGCCGAAGCCGTCGCTCCTTCAGGTCCAACCTGCATGGGTCGCAGCAAGGTCCCATAAAAGGGCCGATAGTCAGGGCCGAGGATGAAGCCGTGGATCACGATCGCGAACACCTGGGCGACGACGAAGACAATGACGACCGTTCCAACGAACCGCTTGGTGCTCATGAGGGCCTCGGAGGGGGATGGCACAAAACTAGGGGCCGGAAGTCTCACGCGCTCCCGGCCCCTCAAACCCCCTCGGCCGCTTGGCCGCTCGGCCTCTATTTCTTTACCGCCATCACCGCCGCATACGCATCGACATAACCGGCGCCGACTTCCCAGGTCGCGTACTCGGGCAGTGGCTTCGCCGTGGACGTCAGCACATTCAGGACTTGATCGGGTCTAAGTGTGCCGCCCGCTGCCTCTTGCATCAGCGCGACGACGCCGGCGATGTGCGGCGACGCCATCGAGGTGCCGGATGCGCATGTGTAATACGGCTGGTTCAGCAGGTCGATATTGCAGATCCGGAGATCGTGATTCAGGTCGTCTGCGTTCAGCACCGTTCCCGTGGACGCGCGCGTCGAGACGATGTGCACGCCGGGCGCGGTGATGTCCGGGTGATACAACGGGTCGTCGGGGATGCCGCGCGAGGAGAAGTCGGCCAGCACGTGCTCCCGTGGCTCGTTGTTCGTCGGGACGAGCGGGTTCGAGCCGTCGTCCAGCATGCAGTGCGATTCCGAGCTCGTGGGATCGACGACGCCGATCTTGCATCCCGCCGCGACGCCGATGACCCATGGTGCGACGCTGTACGGATTGAGGGTGTTCTGGGCGGGGCCGTCATTGCCCGCCGCGAACACGACGGTGATGCCGCGGCTCGCGACTTTCTTGGTCGCTTCGTTGATCGGGTCCTTCGGATCGAACGCCCCGCTGGTGCCCCAGGAGTTGTTGACGACCTTGATGTTGTACTGCTGTTGGTGATCGAGGATGTAATCGAATCCGGCGAGCGCAAAGAAGATGAACAGCACGTCGCCCGTGCCGATCCCGATCAGATTGGCCCCAGGTGCGACGCCCGTGTAATAGCCGTTTGATGACGTGCCGCGTGCTCCGACGATACCCGCGACGTGCGTGCCGTGGCCGACCGACGTCTCCGAGTTTGGAAGATTCTCGACGACCAGAGTGGCGCCCTTTCGGATCGGCTTGGGCGCGTCCTTCCCAAACGTGAAGAGATCGTTCGTGTTGAGGAGGACTTTGAGGTTCTGCACCGTGTACTGCGGGTACGCGACGTCGGCGTTGTACAGGCCGTCGATGCCGCTGTCGAGAATCGCGACGCCGATCCCTTTCCCGGTGATCCCGGCAACGTGCACGGCATCGGCGCCAATCGCCGGCACGCTCTCGTGGAGCATGTAGTAGTCGAGCTGCTTGTTGGCGTAGATGCCTTCCAGCCCGGACAACGCCGAGATGTCGAGCAGCTGCGCCGGGGTGGCGAGCGCGGCGACCATCGAGAAGTTGTCGAACTGCACGACTCCGGCGCCGGTGTTCAGGATCCCTTGTGTGACCGCGTCCAGCGTCGTCTGGGTTTCGTCGAAGTTGACGATGTAGATCGATGAGGCCGTCGGACTCAGACCGGCCGCCGGCTGGTCGCCGGCCGGGCCTGAGACTGGACGGCTTTGGTCGCACGCTCCGAGCGCGAGCAACGCACCTGCCGCGATGAGCCAACGCTTCATGGGGATCCTCGGGTGTCAGGGATACGCCGAGGCTCGGCAATCGGCATGCCTGGGAATTAAGCCGTTGAAACACAACGGCCGCCCTGTCGGGGCGGCCCCGTGGTGTGGTGTCAATCCAACAGCTATTCCGGCTCCATCCGCTCCAGCGCGAAGCGCAGCCGCAACATTGCGGTGTCCAGCAGCCGCCGCGAGTCGTCGCGGAGCGCGCCCTGGTCGGCGAGCTCCGTCAACAGCTCTAACACCGCATGGATCTGCGCCGTCGCCGATTCCACGATCAGCCGGCGATCGAGGCCCTTGCGGCGCTCGACCTGCACCGTCTCGTGCTTGATCCGCCGGTCTGCGCCCCGCCTGCGATTCGCAACGGTCATGGGACCACCTCCCAGGTGCGTTCGCTGTTCAGCAGGGCGTCCAGGTCTCCCTTCCCTTGTGCCGCTCCCTTCTGGGCATAGACGTCGTGCTCGTACGACTCCGTTGGATTGCAGTACAGCACGCCCATGGCCGTCGGGAAGGGCGGCTCCAGCCGCGCGAGCAGCATGGCCAGCGGGCGGTTCGTCTCGTCGTGCACCAGGATATCGGCGGCCGTCACCCCGCCCTCGCCGAGCGTCACGATTTCGAGCTCGAGCTTGCCGGGTTTGAGGCGCAGTCCCTTCTCCTTCTGTTTGCCGAACACCAACGGCTTGCCGTGCTCGAGCAGGATCTGCGCATCGGCGGCGACCTCCTTGCCGGTGATGTTCTCGAAGACTGCGTCGTTGAAGACGACACAGTTCTGGAGGATTTCGAGGAAGGAGGCACCCCTGTGGGCGTGACCGCGCTTCAACACGCCGATGAGATGCGGCTGCAGCGTGTCGATGGAGCGAGCGACAAAGCGCGCGCCGGAGCCTAATGCGAACGCACAGGCCGACACGGGATTCTCGACCGAGCCGAAGGGCGTGGAGGGCGAGCGCGTGCCGCGCCGCGACGTGGGCGAGTACTGGCCCTTCGTGAGACCGTAGATCTCGTTGTTGAACAGGATGATGTTCAGGTCGACGTTGCGGCGCAGCACGTGCAGCATGTGGTTGCCGCCGATCGACAGCCCGTCGCCATCTCCCGTCATCACCCAGACGTCGAGCTCCGGGTTCGCCAGCTTGATCCCCGTAGCGATCGCGGGCGCGCGGCCATGCACGGTATGGAAGCCGTACGTGGACATGTAATAAGGAAAGCGTGCGGCGCAGCCGATGCCGCTGACGAACACCGTGCGCTCGCGCGTGAGCCCGAGGTCGGCGCACGCCTTCTGGACCGCTTTGAGAATCGCGTAGTCGCCGCACCCCGGGCACCAGCGGACTTCCTGGTCGGAGGCGTAGTCTTTCGGCGCGAGCTGCGCGTCGGTGATCGTGGTGACGGTCATCCGGCTTCGCCGCCTAACCCGCTTCCCTCGGAGGGAGGGGGAGCGCCACCGCGGATGCGTTGCACGATATCCGTCACTCGGAAGGGTTTTCCCGTGACCTTGCTGAATCCTTCCGCGTCGACCAGATACTCGGCCCGGAGCAGCTTCACGAGCTGGCCATTGTTCATCTCCGGCACGAGCACGCGCTCGTAGCGCTTGAGTAGCTCACCCAGGTTGCGCGGGAAGGGACTGAGATAGCGTACGTGAATGTGCGCGACGTCGGTGCCCTCGTCGCGGGCGATCTTCACCGCTTGATGAATCGCACCGAACGTCGAGCCCCACCCCACGACCGCCAGCTTGCCGTGGTCCTCCCCCAGCGCGACTGCCTGCAGCGGAATGTCATTCGCGATCCCGGCGATCTTATCAGCGCGCGCGTTCGTCATGCGGGCGTGGTTGTCGGGGTCGTACGAGATGTGTCCCGTGTCGTAGTCGCGCTCGAGCCCGCCGATGCGATGCTCGAGCTGCGGCGTCCCCGGCTTCACCCAGGGCCGGGCCAGCGTGTCGGGATCGCGCAGGAACGGATGGAATCCCTCGGGATCAGTGCGGTACGTGATGGGGAAGCGCGGCAGATCGGCCTCGCGCGGAATGCGCCATGGCTCGGCGGCGTGCGCCAGGTACCCATCGCTCAGGATGATCACCGGTGTCATGTATTTCGTGGCGATGCGGACCGCCTCGATCGCGATATCGAAGCAATCGGCCGTCGATACCGGCGCCACCACCGCGAGTGGCGCGTCGGCGTTGCGGCCATGCACCGCCTGAAACAGATCTGATTGCTCCGCTTTCGTGGGCATGCCGGTGGACGGACCCGCGCGCTGCGAATCGATCACGACGAGCGGCAGCTCCGTGGCGATCGCGAGCCCCAGCATCTCGGTCTTGAGGGCGATCCCCGGCCCTGAGCTCGAGGTCACGCCCAGCGCGCCGGCATAGGCAGCGCCGAGCGCCGCGCCGCTCGCGGCAATCTCGTCCTCGGCCTGGAACGTGATGACGCCGTAGGCGCGAAGATTGGCGAGCGTGTGCAGCAGCGCCGACGCCGGCGTAATGGGATAGCCGGCGAACACCATCTTCTCGATGCCCGCCGCACGCATCCCGGCGACCAGCCCCCACGCCAGGCCTTCGGTTCCACTGACGGTCCGATAGCGCCCCGGCTGCGCCTCCGCCTTCGGCACCACGTAGCCGACCATGTGCTCGGCCATCTCGGCCGTCTCCCCGAACGCGTGCCCGGCGTTGAGCGCCGCGACGTTGGCCTCGGCGATCACCGGCTTCTTCGCGAACTTGCGCTTCAGCCAGTCAATCGTGGCCGCGCGCTCGTAGCCGTACATCCACAACAGCAAACCCAGCGCCCACATGTTGCGGCAGAGATGCGCTTCACGCGACGATAGGCCGTGTGGCTTCACCGCGTCCGCGGTGAGCTTCGTGATGTCGAACTTGAGAACCTGATACTTGGCCAGCGAATCGTCGTCGAGTGGATTGCGCTCGTATCCCGCCTTGTTGAGGTTGCGCTCATTGAACGCTGCCGTGTCGACAATCACTGTGCCGCCCACCCGCAGATCCCCGAGTTCGACCGTCAGCGCGGCGGGGTTCATCGCGACGAGCACGTCCACCGCATCGCCCGGGGTCATGACGTCTCTGCCGCCGAAATGGATCTGGAACGCCGACACGCCGAACGTCGTCCCGGTGGGCGCGCGGATCTCGGCGGGGAAATCGGGGAAGGTCGAGAAATCGCTGCCCGCGAGCGCGGTCTCGAGTGTGAATTGGCTGCCGGTCACCTGCATGCCATCGCCCGAGTCGCCGGCAAATCGGATCACGACCGAGTCGCGGGATTCGCGTTGCGGGCGGACGATGGAGGAAGTGGCCATATCCTTAATCTATACGACGTTTCGGAGCACGAACCACACGTTGGCGGGGCGTTCGGCCAGCCGTCGCATGTACCAGGCAAACCAGGCGCTGCCATAGCTGATCAGGACGCGCACTTCCGCCCCCAGCGACGCCAGCTTCCGCTGTTCCGCGGCCCGAATCCCGTACAGCATGTGAAACTCATATGAAGACGGATCCACGCGCTGGTCCACGGCCGCCTTCCGGATCGTCTCGATTAGTCCGAGATCGTGCGTGCCGAAGACGGGCTTCGCCCGCTGGCGCCCAGCCTCGCTAAGCAGGCGCTTGGCGAGCTGGCGGTAGTTCTCGTCGACGTCGCGCTTCTTGGGGAAGGCGACATCGGCGGGCTCGTTGTAGGCGCCTTTGACGAGACGGATGGCCGGAGCGATGGGCAGCAGGGCTTCCAGGTCTTTCATGGTGCGGTGCAGATAGGCCTGCAGACAGACGCCGACGTTCGGCCACTCGGCTTTCGCGCGCCGGTACACGTCGAGCGTCAGGTCGACGTAGCGCGACTCCTCCATGTCGATCCACAGAAACGAGCGCGCCTGCTCGGCGCGCGCGGCGAGCTTCAGCACGTCCTGCACGCACCCCTCGCGGCTCGCCTCGATGCCCAGATGCGTGAGCTTGATGGAGATGTGTGCGGGAAGCTTGCGGCGCTGGATCTTCTCGAGCACGCCGAGGTAATGATCGCGCACCGCGGCGGCCTCGGCACGATTCGTGACCTGCTCACCCAATTCCGTGAGTACGCTGCCGAGCCCCGCTTTCCCGAATTGGCCGGCCGCCTCGAGTGCATCGTCGACCGTTTCACCGGGCATGAAGCGCCGCGCGGCTTTTTGGAAGAAGCGTCGCTCGCGCAGCTGGCGGGCGAGCCACTGGCTGCGGGAGGCTTTCAGGAGGACTGTGCGTGCGAATCCCATGGAGAGATAGTGTAGTGTATCGTTATTTCATGCCAGCGCATCGCGTTTCCATCATCGGGGCCCTAGCCCTGCTGGGAGCCTGCGCCCACCCGCGAACCGGCGTGACGCCCGGAGTGGGAGAGGCGGGAGTGGCGGAGGACAAGTGCCTGCTGTCCACCGGTCCGGTCGCGAGGCATGCAACCATCACCATCGGGCTCACCGAACCGGTGGATCCCCGTCACGTACCGTTCGCGCGGAACGACGCTGAGCGCGTTGTGTTTCGTGAGCTCTACGAGACTCCGGCGAGAATCGACTGCGAAGGCCACACGCTGCCCGAGCTCGCCGGCGAATGGACCAAGGACGACGGGGGCCGGCGCTGGACCGTCCGGCTGCGCGACGGCGCGCAGTTCTGGGACGGCGCACCGGTCACCGCCCAAGACGTCGTGTTCGGCAGGGGCGGGCTCGGCTATACGCTCAGCGCGCTCGACGCGCGCACCGTCACCGTGGCGCTCGCGAAGGGCCAGGACGACTTGCCGCCCATGTTGGGTGATCGCAGCCTCGCCGTCACCAAGCCCGCGCCGGACTCGAGCTGGCCGATTGGCACCGGCCGCTTTTGGGCCACGAGCGCAACGACGACGGCGCAGGAGATTCGCGCGCACAGCGCGGGCGGGGACACCCTGGTGTTCAAACTTGTCGCCAGCGGCGATGCGCGAGACCTGCTCGATGCCGGGGTGGATCTGCTCGTCACCCGCGATCGCGCGCTGCGCGATTACGGAGCCACGCTCCAGAATCACGCGGTCGTCCCGCTGCCGTGGGACCGGACGTACGTCTACGTCACCGCCGACCCGAGCAGCGCCAGATTCGACGGCGGGGGCCTCGAGCAGTCGGTGCGCACCGAAGCGCGCCGTGCCGAAGGGGGAGGATGGTGGCTCGACCTGAAGGCCTGCGGCATCGGAGGCGCGCCGGCGAGCTCGCCTCTTGCCGCAACCGCGCAGAAGCGCATTCTCTACTCCCGTTCCGATCCCACCGCGCGAGAGTTGGCCGGTCGCCTTGCCGCCCTGACCCACGCCGTCGCCACGGGTCGAGCGCCTGACGACTTCAGCGCTGCGCTGTCTGGGGGCAAGGACTTGGGCTACGTGGTCGCGTTGCCGCGCGTGACTCCCGATCCGTGCCGCACCGCGAAGGAGCTGTTGCCCTCGTGGCCCGCCACGTTTACGGGCCTCGTGGAGACGCGCGCCACCGCCATCGTGCGGCGCGACGGGGCGCGCTGGACGGTGGATCAAGACGGAACCGTGCATCTCGCCCCATGAGCTTCCGGACCCGCCTCCTCATCTCCTTCGGGGTGGTGGTGCTGGTCCCGCTGCTCGTCTTTGGTCTCGGCATCCGGGACGCGATGTCGCGCCGCATCACGGGCGAATACGAGCTCCGCGTCTTGGCACTCGTGGATGTGATTCGCGCCGATATCGCCCGCGAGAACGGCCGCATCGCTTCGCGCCTCGCGGCGCTCAAGGGCTCGCTCGCTGGTGACAACAAGTTCCGGGGGATGGTGCTGCGCGGTGAGGACAGCGCGTACGTCCTCGACTACGCCACGGATGCCATGCGCCTCGCCGGGCTCGGATTCCTCCAGATCCAGGACGACGAAGGGCGTGTCGTCTCTTCCGGGCATTTTCGCAACGAGTTCGGCCGCCTCGGCCCCGCGATTCCCCCGGGCGAGGGGACGGACAGCCTCACGCTCGTGCGCGCCGCCGCCGCGGAAGGTCCATTCCTCGCGCTCGTGACGACCGACACGCTGAGCATCGCGCGCCGGCCCTTTCGGCTCGTCGGCGGCATCGTCGTCGATTCAGCGTTTCTCCTGCGCCTCGCGCGCGACCCGGAGCTCGGGGTAGCGCTGGCCCTGCCGCGCGATTCCACGAGGTCCGACTCTGGCAAGCTTGTCGTCGGTCCGCCGCTCACGCTTCCCTATATCGACGCGACCGACGGTCCGGGGCGGGTTGAGCAGGCACGCATCGAGATCACCCGCTCGGCCGCGCTGCTCACGGCCCTGCAGCACAACGTGAATCTCTGGTTCGGCGCCGCCGTGCTCGTCGCGGCGCTGGCCGCGCTGCTGCTCGCCGGCTGGCTCTCGACCCGCATCAGCACACCGCTCGAGGCCCGCATCGCCATCGGCGATCTCGCCCGTCAAGTCAATCACGACGTCAAGAACGGCCTCGCGCCGCTGCGCAACGTGTTTCGCCACCTCACGCAGGTGGCGCGCGACAAGCCCGACGAATTGCCGCAGGTGTTCACTGAGCGACAAGGAACGGTTGAATCGAGTATCAACTACCTCGAGACGCTCGCTGCCAACTACGCCAAGCTGTCTCCGCAGACGGAGCGGAAGACGACGGATGTGAATGCGGTCGTCCGCGAGACGATCGGCGGATCCGGCGCGGTGAAGGCAAAGCTGGCAGACGGGCTTCCTGCGGTGTCGGCAGACGCGCTCGTGTTACGACGCGTCATCGAGAACCTCGTGAGCAACGCTGTCGACAGCCTAGACGGCAAGAATGGCACGGTGACGGTCACGACTGAACAGGGAAAGGGCATCGTGCGTATCGCCGTGAGCGACACGGGGCGCGGCATGAGCAAGGCTGAGCTGGATCGCGCGTTCGGCGATTTCTATACGACGAAACCGGGCGGTACGGGCCTCGGCCTGTCGATCGTGCGCAGACTGGTGCTGGATTCGAATGGCTCCCTCAACGTTGAGACAGAGCCAGGACAGGGTTCCACGTTCATTGTCGAGTTACCCGCCCAATGAAACCTCGCTCCGGTTTCCTCAGAGCCCCTCGGCCGCTCGGCCTCTCGGCCTCTTCCTGATGACTCTGGTCCTGATAGTCGACGATGTGCCGGCTATGGCCGAGCAGTACGCCTATGACCTCAAGCGCCTCCGCGGCTACGAGACGCTCATCGCCCAAAGCGGTCGCACGGCACTCGAGAGCCTGACGCGCGACTCAGTCGATTGCGTCATTCTCGATCTCGAGATGCCCGGCATGGATGGCTTCGAGGTACTGCGCTCGGTCGAGCGCCTGGGACTGCGTGTGCCGGTCATCGTGTACACGGGAACGGGCGATTACGACCGCTGCGCGCAGGCGATCCGGCTTGGCGCCTACAGCTTCATCGACAAGGCCGAGTCGATGGAACGGGTCGCGCAAGAGGTGGAGAATGCGATGGAGCGCCGCCGCCTGTCGACCGAGGTCACGCTCTTGCGACGCGGCTTCGGGCTCGAGTCCCCGCTCGTCGGGACGAGTCCCGCGCTCGCGAAACTCAAGGAGGCAGTCGTCCGCGTCGCACCGGTGCCGAGCCCTGTACTCATCGTCGGTGAGAGCGGCACCGGCAAGGAGTTGGTCGCTCGCGAACTGCATCGCCTAGGCCCCAGCCCCAAGGGCCCATTCATCGCGCTCAACAGCGCGGCGCTGCCGCACGAGCTGGTGGAAAGCGAGCTGTTCGGCCACGAGCGCGGCGCGTTCACCGGCGCCAGCGCCACGCGGAAGGGAGCGTTCGAAGCCGCCAGCGGCGGCACGCTGTTTCTGGACGAGATCGGCGATCTGCCGCCCGCCGCCCAGGCCAAGCTCCTGCGCGTGCTCGAGGAGCGCAAAGTCACCCGCATCGGCGCGAACAAGACGATCGCTGTCGACACGCGCGTCGTCGCAGCGACCCATCGCGATCTCGAGAAGGAGGTGGCGGAGGGACGGTTCCGCGAGGACCTGTTCTATCGGCTGAACGTGCATGTGCTGCGCGTGCCGCCGCTGCGCGATCGTCTCTCCGACGTCCCGGCGCTGGTCGAGCACCTGGTCGCCGCGACCTGCGAGCGCTTCGGCGTGAAGCAGAAGACCGTCGCGCCGGATGCGGTCGAGGCGCTGATGTCGTACGACTGGCGGCGCAACAACATTCGCGAGCTTCGCAATGTCGTTGAACGGATGATCATTGCGACCGACGGCGACGAGCTGCCGCAGTCGGCGGTGCCGGTCGAAATCCGCCAACGCACCACGCACCACGTACCACGCACGTCTTTAGACGGACCACGCACGTTTGAGGAGCAGAAGCAGGAAGCAGAGCGGCAGATCGTGATTCAGGCCTTAGAGCGAAACGAGTGGCACGTGACGAAGACCGCGAAAGAACTTGGCCTGGCTGATCACGCGAGCCTGCTGAAAATCATGCGCCGCCTGGGAGTTCAACGGGACACCAAGGCGTCGGACTCGTAGTGGTTGGTTGGACACACGCGGTGCACGCCAGTTTCGTAAGTCCTTAATTAGCAACTGACACCAGACACCTGACACCTGGCACCGTATCTGCTTTTCCAGGAGCGAACCCCTGCTCCCGGAGGAGCCATGTCGTACCAGTTTGAGCTGGATCGGTCCAACCGTTCGCTGCGGTTTCCGGTCATCTTGATGGCCGCAATCGTCAGCATGGTGATCGCCGCGTACACCTTCGCTGCCTGCGGCGATCGTAGTCCCGACCAGGCACGCGCGAGTGAGCCCGTCTCGCAGCCCACGGGCAGCGTCCCCAACAACGTCAGCACCACTACCGAAAAGCCGGCGCTCGTCATCAGCGGTCCGGTGACGTTCGAGATGGCGGATTCCGCCTATCGCGAGCGGCGCTACGACGATGCCAGCGTCCTCTTCAAGACCTACACCGAGGGCCGGCCCAGCAACGCCTGGGGCTTCTACATGCTCGGCCTGTCGGCGTGGAAGTCCGGCGACCGCGCACAGGCGGAGAGCGCGTTCGTGCAGGCACTCACAATCGACTCGACGCATGTGAAGAGTCATCTCAACCTGAGCCGCGTGTTGCTCGAATCAGGGCAGCCCGACAGCGCGCTCGAGCACATCGAACAGGCGATCGCGCTCGATTCGACGTCGAGCGAACCGCTACGGCTGCAGGGTCGCGCGTTCGAAGCGCAGGGCAAGACCGATGACGCGATCGTCGCCTACAGCCAAGCGATCGTAAAGAACGACAGCGATACCTGGGCGATGAACAACCTGGGCGTACTGTACATGCAGGTGCAGCGGTTCGAGGACGCAATCGGTCCGCTGGCTCGCGCCAACGAGATCGAGGACAAGGTCGCGGCGTTTCACAACAACCTGGGCATGGCGCTCGAGCTGACCGGTCGGTACGCCGACGCCGTCGCGCAGTATCGCGCGGCGCTGGCGATCGAGGGGACGTACGGGAAGGCTGTTGCGAATCTGCAGCGGGTGGAACAGGTGAAGCAGGATCCTTCAATCACTCCGATCGATTTGACGGAGCGGTCGAAGCAGTTCCAGGACGGGATTACGAAATGGTAGGACGGTAGGGGCGCAGCATGCTGCGCCCGTACCTAATTATCCTGGGCGAGCCGCCTCAAGAACCGGTTGAGGCGGCTTTCGCTGCTGTGCGGATCCTCGCCGATGTAGTCGACACGAGCCTCCGCGAGCGCCGCATGCAGCTCGGTGCGGGCCTCGGCGGCGCGCGAGCAGAGCGAGGCCTCTTCGGGTGCGGACGACTCGAGCAGATCGGCGGCCAGGGCCAGCATCCGCCCGGCGAACGTCACGTAGGCGCGGACCATCCCGCTTCCGGAGCTGCCGCGTTCGACCCACTCGGGGAAGCAGCCGGCCCACCACAGCGCCACCGCGGCGGCGTCGGCAGCGGCTTCAGCTTGCGCCACGGTGCCCTGCGGCAGTGCCGCGACGAAGCGCCACCACTCGGCCATGCCGTTCTCGCCCCGCGCGATCGTACGCTGGGACTGCGACGTCGCGAAGACGACGGGAAGCGTAGCAGCGTAGTCGGCGAGCAGGATGTCGGTGACGCCACGGGTGCGCAGCTGCGCGCGAATCGGGATGTACCACAGCAAGGTCAGGGGGAGTGGCGCAGGCGCACCGCCGCGGCCGAGGACCGCTTCGAGCGCGGCGGGGGAATCGAGGACCGCGTCGACGGCGCCGGCCTGCAGCGCCTGGTCGGCGTCCCGTCCTTCGCACACATCCATCCGCGCGATCTCGTCGACGAGGCAGGCGAGGTCGCCGCGGGTCAGTTGGCGATGGATGATGGGCCTGATCATGCTTTCCTCCCTTACGGCGGACTTAGAGGCAAGCTTGGTGCCTGTCATCTATCTGACTGTTACTCATTACCTTATGCTAGAAACGCTTTCCTACGTTGTGGACGCCCTGCTGCGGAAAGCTGCAATCCGACACAGCAACCGTGTGTGAGGCTGCTCACGCTAGTAAACGGCGCCTTGTCAGACAAGCAGATAGCACTCGGCCCCTTGGAGTGCCAAGGCGGTCCGTTTAAGTTCCCGCTCCCATGAAAGCCACAGACATCCGCAAAGGTCACGTCCTGATGATCGACGGCCAGCCGTGCCGCGTCATGGACTTCACGCATCGCACGCCAGGCAATCTCCGCGCATTCGTCCAGGTGCGATTTAGAAACCTGGTTTCGGGCAACACGTTCGATCAGCGGCTCGCGGCGACCGATTTCCTCAACGAAGCGCGTCTCGACACGAAGGAAATGCAGGTCCTGTATCAGGACCAGGGCGGCGTGCACGTCATGGATCAGCAGACGTACGAGCAGTTCACCCTCGACGAGCGCGCCGTAGGCGAGGACACGCCCTGGTTGCAGCCCGAGATGGTGGTGCAGGTGGAGTGGCTGGACGGCCGGCCGATCGCGATCGAGCTGCCGTCGGTGATCGAGCTCAAGGTCGTGGAGACCTCACCCGTGATGAAGACCGCGACGAAGACCGCGAGCACCAAACCGGCGAAGCTCTCGAATGGTGTGACCGTGCAGGTGCCGGAGTTCATCAGTCCGGGCGAGACGGTTCGCGTCGACCCGCGGTCCGGTCAGTATCTGGAGCGGGCGAAGTAAAGGAGCCAGGAGTTGGGAGTCGGGATCCAGACTCCTAACTCCCAGCTCCTGTTTTCAGTTCAGCATATCTGTAACACGTCACCACATGGTCGTTGACCATCCCCACGGCTTGCATGAACGCGTAGCAAATCGTCGGACCCACGAAGTGAAAGCCTCGCTCCACCAAAGCCTTGCTCATCGCTTTCGATTCTTTCGTCTCAGGCGGTAGCCCGCGCAGTGTCTTCCAGGCGTTCACCTTGGGCTTGCCGCCGACGAATTGCCAGAGAAACTGATCGAATGACTCACCCGCGCCCTTCATTGTCAGGAAGGCGCGGGCATTTCCGACCGCCGATTTCACCTTCTGTTTGTTGCGGACGATGCCCGGATCCCTGAGGATCTTGGCGATCCGGCGGGCATCATAGCGCGCCATCTTCTCGGGATTGAAGCCGTCGAAGGCTTTGAGAAACGCGTCGCGCTTGCGAAGAATGATGGCCCACGAAAGACCAGCCTGAAATCCGTCGAGCACGAGCTTGCCAAAGAGCTGGCGATCATCGTGCACGGGGACTCCCCATTCCGTGTCATGGTAGGCGATCATCTGGGCGTTATCGGAAAGCCACGGGCAGCGCGTTTGCATCCCCAAAAACTAGCATCAATCAAAGAGGCCAGGAATTTCATCCTGGCCTCTTTCATTGCCGCTTGTTCCAACGCGTCTAACGGGTCAGCAGCTTCTCCTCGGAGCTTACCGTGGGACGATTACTCACCGTCCCCGATGATCCCTCGAGAATGATCACGAGGAATTTCGAGGTCCGCCAGAAATCGACCGGCGAGGTGATCGTGAGGCTCGATACGCCGCTGTACTTGTTGTGGTCGCCGCGTTGCTCCGCGATGTAGTCCAGATCCTGAAGCGAGGCGACCTGGTATTGCGCGCGCGTGCTCGGCAGCGGGATCGACGTCACCTTGCGCGTGTCGATCGCCGTAAAGAACGACGGATCGAGATTGCGCGCCGGCTGCAGCGTCTTGCCGGTCCGCCAGAGGATGAAGAGCACGCGACCGCCGCCCTGCTCGGTGAGAATCCCTTTCTTCTTCAGCTCAGCCCGCGTCCCGATGACGTAGTAGCCCGTCGACAGGCTGTCACGCAGCGCCACGTTCTCCTCGGTCAGCGTATTCACCTGCTCGGTCAGCAAGTCGATCGTGGTTCGCTGCGACGCGACCATCGACTGGAGATTGCCGACGGTGGTGTCGTACGTCGAGCGCAAGCTGTCGGACAGCGCCGTGAGGCCCTTGATCCGCTCGCGGCTGTCGCTCAGCGCACGCTCGGTCTCGCCGACGCGGGCCACGACATAGCGCAGCTTCGCGATGAGCGTGTCGTTCGCCGCCATGGCCGGGCTCTCGCTCGTTACGTGCAGGCGATTGTTGCGGACCCTCGCCTTGGCGAGCTCGGTGTTGACGTCGCTGATGAGCCGCGAGCTGATCGCGACCTCCTGCATCAGGCTGTCCTTCTGCGCATTGACCTGCTCCAGCTCGGCCAGTTTGCGCTCGGTCTCCGCCGATGTCCCGCAGGCGGCGATGACAAAGACCAGCGGCGCGAGTGTGAACATGAGCTTCTTCATTGGGACAACTCCCCTATCGAGAGTGGTGAGACTAGTTTTGCCGCGTGTCTTTGCGGCTCCACGTCGGTACGTCCGGTTACAACTTCCCGGAATGGAAGGGAAGTTTCTATCCGCCCAAACTCCCGACCGCGAAGTGGCTCGAGTACTATGCCCAACAATTAGGCGCGGTCGAGATCAACTACACGTTTTACCGCACGCCCAACGCCAAGACGGTCGCCGGTTGGAATGCCGCGACCCCGGAGGGATTCACCTTCGTGTTGAAGGCGCCGCAACGCATCACGCACTTTGCGCGCCTGCGAAACATCGACGAATCGCTCCGCTTCTTCTGTGATACAGTTCGCAAATTGAACACCAAACTTGGGGCGGTGCTATTTCAATTACCCCCCAATTTTAAGAAAGACCTCGCGCGATTGGGCGATCTCCTCACCCAATTCCCGACCGATGTCCGCGCCGCGTGTGAGTTCCGTCACGCATCCTGGTGGTCAGACGACGTCTACGACCTGCTGCGCAGCACAAACACGGCGCTGTGCATCGCCGATACGGAGGAAAGCACGACGCCGGAGGTGGCGACGGCGGACTTCGGCTACGTGCGGCTACGCGACGAAGGCTATTCGGAGGACGGCTTGAAGGGGTGGGTACAAAAAGTCCAGGCGCTGGGCAGCGCCTGGACTGATGCCTACGTCTTCTTCAAGCACGAAGAAAAGGGGATGGGCCCCAAGCTGGCGGCCGAGTTCCGGCAGCTCTTCGGTTAGCGCTTCCCGGCGACCTTGCGTCGCTTGGCGGGTTTCTCTTTTTCTTCGGCCGGTGCAGTCTCGAGACTCTGCCTCAACGCCTGCATGAGGTCGAGCACCCTGGCCTTCGGCGCCTCTTCCGGCTCCTCGGTGATCTGCTTGCCTTCGACCTTGCGATCGATCTGCTCCTGCATCCGCTCGCGGACGTTGTCCTTGTACTTCTTGGGCTCGAATGCGTCGCCAGCCGCCTGGTCGATCAACTTCACGGCGAGATCGAGCTCGGGCTTCTTCACGTCGGCCTTCGGAACGGGCACCTCTGCGATGTCGCGGATCTCGTCGACATAGCGCAGCTGCTCCATAACGAGCCGCCCTGCCATCGGCCGGACCATGATGAGGTACTGCTTGCCGCGCGCGGCATACTGACCGATCGCCACGCGCTTGGTCTGCTCGAGCGCCTCCGCGAGGAGCGTGTAGGCGCGTTCGCCGCCCTTGTCCGGTCCTAGGTAGTAGGTGCGGTCGAGCCAGATGCGATCGACCTGCTGCGCGGGGAGGAACTCCTTGATGTCGATGGCGCCGGTACCGCGCTCCTCGAGCGCCTTCAGCTCCTCGGGCGTGAAGGTGACGTACTGTCCTTTCTGGAACTCGTAGCCTTTGATCATGTCGCTGCGTTCGACCTTTTCGCCGTCTTTGGTGCAGAGGTACTGCTGCTTGAGGCGAGCCCCGTCCTTCTTATGGAGCAGGTTGAACGAGATCGCGGCCTTCGACTCGCCGGCAGCGAACAGCTGCACGGGCACGGACACCAGGCCGAAGGAGACCGTGGCTGAACCGATGGAATGGGCGGCCATATGAAGGTATGATACGCGTCCATGCCTCCCCGTCGGAAGACCCGGCCCCCCCCGGAAAAGGGCAACGGTGATTCGCTCAGTAGGTATCGGGCAAAGCGCGCGTTCGATCAGACGCCCGAGCCCGGCGGGCTAGTCCCCAAGCCGGCGCCCAAACCGGGCGGTTTGCTGATTGTGCACATGCATGACGCGACGCGCCTGCATTGGGACCTGCGCCTCGAGATGGACGGCGTCCTCAGGTCCTGGGCCGTTCCAAAAGGGCCATCCGCCAATCCCGCCGACAAACGCCTGGCGGTCAAAGTCGAAGATCACCCGCTCGAGTACGGCGACTTCGAGGGAGTCATCCCGGAGGGCAACTACGGTGCCGGCACCGTCGTGGTGTGGGACCGCGGCGTGTGGGAGCCGCTCGAGGACCCGCACGAGGGACTCGAAACGGGGAAACTGCTTTTCAACCTGAAGGGCTACAAGCTGCGCGGGCGTTGGACGCTGATCAAGCTCAAGAAGACTGAGAAGGAATGGCTGCTCATCAAGGAACGGGACGAGTACGTCTCCACGGAGCCGTACACCAACGAGTCCGTGCTGTCCGGCCTCACGAACGACGAGCTGCGCAACGCGAAGCAGCGCGCCGAACCGATCAAGCAAGAGCTGGAGAAGCTCGGGGCGCCGAAGCGGGCGCTGCGGGTGGAGGACACCGAGCTGATGCTGGCGGAGACGCGGGAGCAGCCCTTCACGAAGGAGGGCTGGCTCTTCGAGGTGAAGCTCGACGGCTATCGCATGCGCGCGGCCCGTGAAGATGGCGAGCCGATCCTGTACTCGCGCAAGGGGCTCGACTTCACGGAGTCGTTTCCGGAGATCGCGCGCGCTGTAAAGGCGCTGCCGTTCGAAGGCGTGATCCTGGACGGCGAGCTGGTCGTGCTCAATGAGTCAGGTCGTCCGAGCTTCAACAACCTGCAAGCGCGGGCCAAGCTCGGCGCGCGCGAGGCAAGGCGCGCCGCGATCGAGTCGCCGGCGACACTCTACGTGTTCGATCTGCTGGCCTTTGAGGGATACGATCTTCGCAAGCTGCCGCTCATCAAGCGCAAAGAGATTGTCCAGAAGGTGTTGCCGCGGACGGGACCGCTGCGCTACTCCGAGCACTTCGAGAAGAATGGCGAAGCGCTGTACGAGCAGGTCGTGAAGCTCGGACTCGAGGGGATCATGGCCAAGAAGGCCGACAGCCCCTACCGCAGCGGCCGCTCGAGCGACTGGCTGAAGATTCGCGCCGATCGCATCGATGATTTCGTCGTCGTCGGCTTCACGAAGCCGAAAGGCGCGCGCGGCGGCTTCGGGTCATTGCACGTCGGCGCTTACAAAGACGGCAAGCTCATTTATTGCGGCCGGGCCGGTTCGGGATTTACGGGCGACCAACTCGACGAGATCAGCGCCCAGCTGCAGGCGCTCGTGCGCGACACGCCTCCCTGTGAGCCACCGGAGCATGGTGCGCTGCCCAAAGGCACCGATCACATCTGGGTCGAGCCGAAGCTGGT